>Ga0056129_1000223_pt1 | contig 13014 bp, 9 predicted proteins | sample WorMetLIZISLAND1_FD_71118 | JGI IMG/M metagenome (GOLD analysis project Ga0056129, IMG submission 71118) | Marine gutless worms symbiont microbial communities from Max Planck institute for Marine Microbiology, Germany - Olavius loisae LIZARD... ...
GCTGCGCTGATGACTCTGCCTCAACCCGCTCACTTCCACCAGCAGTTGATGCCCGTGCCGCTTGTTCGCCAGCCAAGATGTCGAGATTACGACGGTGAATATGTGTGATTGTTGGAGTTTGTCTCTGTCGGCATATACCGGTAGTTGTAGACAGATTGCTGTGAAATCTTGGGAAGGGTTCGGCTGTCGTACAGTGAACAGTCAGTTAGGTTAATGTTGTTATGTCGTACATGATTTTATCTACTGGGACAAGGTTGGTATGGATCCATTGATGATTTGTGATTAGTTTCACGGATGCCTGATAACATCACTGTATTTGGTGGCTCATGATACGCTGGTGTGTCTTCTCTGTGTATGTGTCTGTATGTCTATCTACCTACGTGTGTGTGCTGTGCTTTATAGAGAAAGGTTTCTGTATCCGTGGCGACTTGTGTCAATTTGATCATGGTGTTGATCCCGTTGTCATTGACGACGTGTTGCCCGGGCAACCACTGCCAGCTGAGCAGCCATCAGCAGCCGCAGCATCAGTGCCTGTTACTCACTCATTGTCAGGTCCTACTGTCGTCTTTGGTGTCTCTCTGTGTGTGTTGGGCACGTAAAGTTTGGGTCGTGGAAATGTTTGTGTGTTCATTTCTATACATTTTGACAATTGGTTGGTTGGGGTGCATACAGGAGCTGTGACTGCAAGGCTACTCAACAAGGTTTTAGGTACAAGACTAAATTGGATATGCATATATTTGTAGTTTTTTGTGTGTTATTTTTGTGTCTTTTTTTGCCATTCTTGGATTTAGTTTGGTCAGTATTAGCCAGCAGATTTGTTGGGAAGGTTGGGTGTCTTTGCACCAGTCAAGAGACTGGCTGAAGAGACAGTCTCCAAAACAACATGCAGTGTGCTAAGGTCAAGAGGTCATCCGTACGCATGCAAAAGAATACAACTTATACCTGGGTATATTGGGGAGTACCACGGCGTCAGCCCACTGCCGTTCAGGCCTAGCGACCCTGCCCTCTGTGGGAGCTGTTCCCTAGTCACCCCATATTAGTGGGACTGGGGGACTTGTTGTGCATATTTTGTGTATATCCTTTTGTGTGTATATATTGTCTGTGGATATGTGTATGTAGTTGTTTTCGTTGTTTTCTTTCTCTTTTGTAGCATCTCCTTCAGTACTTTGATACTGTTGGTTGGTTGGTTATTTTGACCTGTAAAAACCATCTCCCATTACTGTGTTGGTGGGGACGTAAAACACTGCTCACTCACTCACTCATCTGGGTATATTGAAGCTATTGTGGGACCAATGTTAGCCTCTAGTTAGTAGTATTATTAGATTGCATTCACGTATGTGTGCATGTGTCGAGTGGGACGTTAAACCTTGCTCAACTCAGCTCAGCTGTTTGGATAAATAAGAAAGACGGTGCCTGTTAACCCTTTGATGCCCACTGTTGCCACATGGGTACAGCTATAAAGCATCCTGTGCCAGACCTGGTTAAGCCGTCATTTGTAATTTTTGACATCTGGGCACTCTGACGCTCAGGGCTGAGCGCCAGAGTGCCCAGATTTCAAAAATTACAAGTGACTGCACAGGATGCTTTATAGCTGTACCCATATGGCAACAGTGGGCGTCAAAGGGTTAACAGTGTTGCCGACTTTATGTTGTTGCTGATAATGTTGACAGATTCACAGGTGGTTGTGTCGTCGACCAGAATGCCGCTGTTGCCTCTCCATCCTCATCATTCTGTTGCCTTGCCACCGCCAGCACCGTCAGCAGCTGTACCACGTGCACTGCCTGGTGATGGCCTGCTGCCAACTCCTCAGCTACGCTATGTACCAACAGCCCAGCCACGCCCACCACCGGGTAACACAGCACTCTCTGACGGTGTCTCAGATGTTTACAGTATGAACTGGTGATGTTAGACGTGGATGCAGTCAAACGACAATGTGGTCGCAGGTTTCTGACATGGCTGTGGGATTGGGGAAGCTGGCATGAATACATGAAAGATGTGATCTGTAGTAAATGAATAAAGCCTGAAAGTTACTTGTGGAAGTCATTTCTGCTAGTAACTTTTGCAAGTGACATGCAGGTGAGTTGGGCAAATGCCACATGACACACTTGTCGAAGCGCGAAAGTTGCAGGGTTTAAAAGTGTCGTAGCTTTATGGGCGCTACTGTATTGTGAATATAGATTTAACATTACAACAACAATAACAGCTTTGTCTAGAACACATAACCAAGAAGTAAAACAACATAAAAGAAGAAACTAAAACAAACGAATGCAACAACCCAGTAAGTCTGGTCCAAGTCCATAAACTATGAAGGCCAAATGGAACCAGAAACACTACAGAGGTGAACAGACTGTTTAGGAAATGAACGATTGTGGAGCAGAAGTTGAAGAGGATGACGATTGACGGTGTAGTGTAGCAGATTGAAGTTGTGTTATACAGGGTGGCCAGTCACCTGGAAAATCTAGAAAATCTGGAAAAGTCAGATAATTTAAGAGTGATCAGGGAAAAGTCAGGAAAAATGCAAAAGTCAGGGAAAGTGTGTTCTTGCATGTGGTCAATTACCATGAGTATTGTTCTCGACACGAAATGTGCAAGAAAGGAGTTGGGATTTACAAGGTAAAGTTATTGCATATGAAACTTAGTTGTCATAGTTATGAGAGCATATTTGAGTATTGCAGTAAGAAATAACATGCATATTGTTTTGTATCGCTACTGTTGCAAAAGTTGATGCTCCGTAAATATTTACTTGAAATGTCTGGAAACGTTGGGGAATTTGATCATGACTAGAGAGTGGCCACCCTTGTTGGTTATAGATCCTGTTGTCTGTTAGAATACATAGGTAATAGATGGTCGTGTACTGAGCTACCGTTAGCTGAGCATGATGCTGGTCCACATTATCAATGTAGAAAGTACTAAGATCTGACCTTCTAATCGTCGCCAAAGATCCTGAGATCATATTGAAGGACTGGGTTGAGCATGTGGAGAGGTACGAGGTTGATTGAATGAGAAAGCCAATGAGTAGCAATCACTGTAGTATGAGCTGTGATGTTTGTGATGTGGTTATGATAGCCTTGATGTCACTCCCGCCAGCACCAGCATCTGGTCGTCGTGGTAACGTCGAGATGATGTCATCGTCTACAGTTGCCAAGGCTGCTAGTGCCGATGCATCACGTGACCCGTCACTGTCACGTGACCTGTCAGCCGATGACAGCGCACTGCATGGTTAGTTAGAAGCTTTAGTCTGTTCTCAGTCATAGTCGTCTACGTTATTGTTGTAACGCAGTAGATGTTCAGTCTACATGTAGAACCCGCTGCTAATCTGTTGTTATCATAGCTCATTGTTGCCCAGTCTGTATCTTCCTCATTACAAATCACCAAGTGCTCTTTTAGATATGCATCACCTTACCTGTGGAATCAACTCCTTTCTTCATTCCATCAACCTCATCCTGTTCACTTGTTCACTCTCCTCCTGGTTCACTCATCCTTAGCACATTACCTCATCACAGTCACCACCTTTGCTCTCACCATCTGTCACTTGCTTGACCTTTTACTCCGGACTTAAACCCGTCTTTCACAAATTCTTTCCTCCATAGTCTTCCTGGTACCATTTGAACTGCCTTCACAGATCTTGGACTTGGACCAGACTAAGTGGGCATTGGCGTTTGTTTGTTTTAGTGTGTTCTTTGTGTGTTTTTATTTTCGATTATGTGTGCTAGACTAAGCTGAACACAACATCAGCTGTTCAGCTCTCTTTGTGTGAAGTGTTGTATCGTATCATATCATTGTATCAGTGATTCACTGGTGAATGGTTGCTGCAGCAGAACATCATGAGATGGTTGACATGGTGATGCCTCCACTTGACCTCAGCACATCTCCCTCCCCGACCAGTACCGTCGGTCAGCGATGATATCTCTATGTATAAACTCTGTGTATTATGTCTGCGCTTGTGTGTGCTTGGTTTGTGTATTATTTGTGCCTTTTATAACTTGTTGATTAAAAATTTTAAAATCTGAAATGTCACTTAGGGCTTTGCTTGTATATTTCATGCTGTATATCTGTTTTCTGGTATACAATTCTATTAATGTTCGGTCATTAGGATATTTTTTAGCTGTACTAACACTTGCAGTTAACTGAATTGATTATTTCTGCTTAAAGTTTCAGTTACAATGAATGAATAGTGAATACATTGGCTCTGTAATGTCAGCAGATGCCAGTGAATGATAGCTTTAACAACACCTCGTGTTTATTGTTTGTGAGTAGCACTCGTTGCTGTTGTGTTCATGTTTCTGCACTGGATCCTCGTTATAACACGCTTCAGTATAATGCGGATTCAGTTGTAACATGGTTGTTATGGATCCTAATTTTGCATGGGATATTGATTTCATTACAAGGCCCACTAAATGAGATGATGCACTTACTGCTAGTTGACTCCTCCCGGCAATTGATCTAAACGAAATATAAACCAGGACTCGGAGGATACACTGTAGGGAGGGAGGGAAGGAGAGGAGACACGTGTTGTTCATCGAGTCCTGCAGCTAAAATATTGTTTTTCTGAGAAGTTTGAACACTGAGATATTATCTGGTTTTATCTGATTCAACTTATCTTCAGTGTTAGTTTTTCGTTGTATAATCTGGTTACATGCATGCTAAGCTGGCACATTCGTACGTGTTAAATTTTTCATGTATCAGATTGTTGTGATGTAATGCTGTGTGTTTGTGTAGACGATGTAAGAAACATCGTCTGTGTGTGGGATAATGATGATGAAGATGATGATGATGATGAGCCGTCATCGTCTGTGCCGTCTGATGATGTCGTAGTCGTTGGTCGTCAGTCGACCGCGTCATTGTCACCGACCAGACAAGTCTTTGACTGCAGCCGTCTGGGTACGTCTCGGCTTCGCTGTAGTTCAGTTGCCGGTACACCATGTTTCAGTGCCGAAATCTGGTGAGAATTTTGTCAAATCTGAACTGCTTTTGAGAATGCTTTCAATGCTGCAGAAAATTGTAATATTTCCAACCACAACTTAAACATGTTGCTACGCTGCCTTGTCAGCTGCACAACTGCAAAATTGTTGTAAATTATGCTGTGTGGATGCAGTAAAGTCGTTTTAAGTTTTAAGTTAACGCATGTAAATGTTGCTGGATTAGTGAATTGTGCATAATGATTGTTATACACTGAAGCTCAAGAGTTCATTCTGATTACTGGATATGGATCCAATTATTCTGTACCTAAAATAAACAGAATTCAGAGTCAGACTTTCAGATATTTCATATTTTGATTTCCACACGTGATAATGTACCAGTGTAGTACTCATGCACAACATATGGTGTATCATAGCCATTAGTTACAATTTTGTTAATGGTACATCCCTAGTGCTGATCCTTTTACTTGTAGTTGGGCAGATGAGTACAATAAGCAGTTTTCAGGTATTAGTTATTTTAATTTTAATAAGGATATCAACGTTAATAGCAAGCACCATTGTGGATGAATGTGCTTTTCCTGGCTGATCATTTGATGCAGTGAAGGTACATCCTGCCATGTGTCCTGACAGTACATTGTGTAACATTTAACCCCTTAACGACCCCTGCACTGGTTATCACATTGGCACTGTAGTGAGCCGTGCAGTGAAAGGGTTAACTGTGCTACAGGGGTGAGACAAGTGGAGTCTGTCGGCAGTGTGTCGTTATTGGTTGATCACGTGCCGCCAGCACTCAATAACATCACGGCTCTCAATCAATACTTCAGCCAGTTTGGTGTCATCATCAATGTACAGGTCACATTAGACTGCTTCTTGTCTTGCTTTGATTACTCTCAAGTCACAGTGCTGTAGATAGACTTACATGTAGTTTGGAATTATATATTTTAGTATGGGATACTATCAGTCGTGTTATGAATGTAATCTGGCTATAGATCTAAGAATTGTTTTTTTTCGTGAATGCCAGCCTTTACATTTGCTAATTTGTAAGTAAATACAGGTAAACTTTTTATTAACCAACAGACAAAAGCCATCAAAACATAAACAGTTAATACCAGAATGTAAAAATTATAAACATTCTCGATATACGTCATCGAATAAGTTTCTAAAGACAAAAGACGGCTTGTACAAATTATAATAACATTGAGAGAGAGCAAGAGCACAAGACGTGGAACAGGCAGAACTTTAGTAGGAGGTAACAGCTGATGGATGCACTGATCACTGTTCATCATTCTGTGAAACAGTTTCTTATCGGCTGCATACAAACAATGATACAATCACTTTAGTATATCCCCAATGTACTGCTTTGCTCAGGAAGACGTTGGTTTTTGCCGCACGTCAATTCTGTCAAGCGTGGTAATACTTAGTGACTGCATCTGTCCATTGTTTAATTTTAACAAAGAAGACCTACGATCGTGCAGTTTTCACCAAACAGTGGTCCAAACACTCTAGTTTTCAGTGATGTAAAGATGTGGTAGTTAGAAATGTAGTTCCCCAATGAGACGGTCTTCTACAGATACCCTCCCTCCCCGATTCTGGATTCTGGCATTTGAGAAAACTATTTTACTGCTTAGCCTCTCTGGTAGTCTGTGCCCCTCGCGTGGTTGATGACTGGGACCAGTGATGTTTGACTGAAGCAAAAGTAAAAGTAAAATCCAAAGAATTGTTGAACTTCAAGTAAAAGCTAAAGTAAAAGTCAAAAGATTTCAAAAAGTGAAAGTAAAGTCAATTGATTTTTGTGGAAGTCAAAGAAAGGTAAAATGAATTCTGTTGCACTTCGACTTTTACTTTCTGACTGTTGCGTGTTGCGGACAAAATGCAAAACCAGTTGTGGTGCACAACCGGAGTTCAGCATAATGCTTCTTCAGCTACAGATGCAGGAATGCAGCAGCTGCACCAATACCTCACAGAAGTTCAGCTAGTACATTCTGGCAGTGGAAATCCTGTGTCTGCATTCGATTATTGGAAGAATAAGATAGATTCATGTGATAAGCTCACACCTGTTGCAGTTGACATTGTTACAGCTCCTGCATCACAAGCTTATGTGGAGAGACTATTATCTGTATGTGGTTTGCTGACATAGGGCCACAAAAACCAAATGTCTAAATCCTTGGAAATAAGAGTCTGTTTCAAACTGAACAAAAAAAAATTGTGTGCCATAGGCTTTCTTTAGGATTATAAGGCTGTTGTTTGATTTGCTTCTTGTAAGCATTGCTAGTCCGTGAACAGTATTAATATCTTGTGTTTGATTAACTGTTGTTAACTAAACTTAGTCTGTGAACAGTCTTATGTTTGCATAATGACTTTGGTAGCTCTAGTTTAATTTTCATTTCGTTCTACAAGTAAAAGTCAAAGTAAAAGAAAAGTCACTTGATTTGAGTGAACTTCAAGTACAAGTAAAAGTCAAATGATTCTAGAAAGTAAAAGTAAAGTCAAATTATTTCAAGCCTATAAAAGTAAAAGTAAAAGTTAATTGATTATTGCAAGTCAAATATCACTGACTGGGACAGCTGAGTCTATTGTAGCAACTAGTAGGGAACTCTCCCTGTGCTGGCAATACTGAAAGAGTACGAGAAACTACAATAGCATAAAAAGCAGTATGAAGTGTAATTGTAGTTAATTGTCATGTCAGTCATATGTGATATTTGAGTGTTAGCATCCTAACTGTGTGTGTAGTCACCGTCCGTTGTGTATGTAGTAGAGTTGTGTTTATTAGCTACGTCAGTCATATCGTCTAACAGTGAATGATATCGTATTGGTCGTGCTGGTAGGTTGGCTACAGTGGCAGTGCATCCAGTGCTGTGGTGACGTTCTCCAGTCCCGACGAGGCAGGAAGAGCACTAGCAAATGGTGAAGCTGTACTCGGCTGTGATGGAGTTGAGCTCCAGCAACTGATGGGAGTCAATGATCTGGCTGCTCCAGCTGCTGTCATCAGCCAGGTATCATTTCAGTTAGACTTCAGCTGCGTGTATCTGTCAATACAGGGCATGACAAAATAATACAGCCGTTTGGGAAACACGGAGGATTTATTCATATCATATGTGTAAGATGCTTACCTGGATAGAAGGTATAATATAGCAGTTTGAGTTTGAAAATACGTCTCAATTGTATGATTCGATGATCCATATCTGAGTCAATATATTGGTATTATTGATGTTGTTACATTATGTTGAGAGCTTGTTAACAGTGCCGTCCTATGCTGTGAGTTACTGGTCTTTCCTGACAAAGTTGGACAACATTTTGCAGAACTTAAGCAAGTTAGGTTGTCTGCACTGAATTAGAATGAGAACCAGTCTTGATTACAATGAATTTGCCAGACACTGAAGGAATACATCAGTGATCACGGTGGATGTCCGAAACGTTCTTTGTAAATTGATGTAAATGACAGGATGTAACTGAAAGAATGACAAAATATTCTATATGCCATATTTTTCTCTCATGCCTTTTATTCTGTAGTTCAAACTGCTGCAGCTTTTGATGAAACCAAATATCTCACTGAGGTTTGTAGAAAATGTTGCTGACAACTTATTTGCAAACTGTTAACATAGGCTGTCAAAAATGTTGAAACGTTTCTAATGAATATTCATTTTTCTCCATCACGTGTGTGTTGTTGCAGCCCGCCCATCGTGTGTCGGCGAAGCAGCGTCTTGGCATGTTGCGACCATCAGGAAGGCGACTCAGCGCCCATGAAAGACTTGGCTTCCGACGTCGTAGCATCATTCAACAGTCTACTGTGAGTGTTGAGCATATGTACTAGCGCTGCATGTTGATCTATTAGTATAGCACTTTAGTGCATTAATTTTCATGATAGAGTTTACGCTGACAGTTCAGAAGTTTGCATGACAGATGTCTCTAAAGCAGGGGTCGGCAAACTTTTTATGATAGAGGGCCAGATGGGCCTCCAACAACCTTGCCATGGGCCGGACCGGTATAAAAGCCACAGTGAACGCTATAGGTTCGAGTACGACTGCTACGTGACGTGAAGCTGGGTGTCGGGTAACCCACTTGCCACTTGGTGCTGTCTCATGAGTCATGCTGCTGTTGGTGCAGCGGCTGCAGGCTGCTTATAGCCATAGCCGGCGTAACGTATCAAGTTGCAGTGCCAATTGCTCACTGAGTCACGGTCACTGACTGTGTGCGTGCGTGAAATGCCAGGCCATGGTCCACTCCACAGGTGACACTGCGGGACGGTCATAATGTTAAAACTGATGGACCGAGGCGGGCCGGATCGACAGAGCTTGCGGGGCGGATAGCGGGCCGGATTTGGCCCACCTGCCGGACTTTGCCGACCCCTGCTCTAAAGCCTTGTAGAGAGTTATTTTGTCTTATTACTTGCATAGACTGTGCAGAACAAACTTTAAATCAATCAAAAGAATTAAAACTCGAGTCAGTTGAATGGAAAAGTGACTGACTTCAGCTTCCAGCATTACTGTGACACAAAGGTAAAAATTACATTGAATAGATACAGCAGTGAGTACTGGGAAGCTGCTCTGTGATAGCCAGGCTTCCTTGTGGTTTAATGGTTTATCTGAACAGCCCATCAGAAGACTACAGTATTTATAGTAGTGCTGTCATCATTCATTGTAATTACATGTCAGGCCTGCGTTTATGTGATTAACAGTTGACAGACTGACAACTATCTGTATCTTGCACACATACACAGCCATTGAGTGACGTACTGTCATAGATGTACAGGCCCTGAATACAGACTGTGAGTAGTGGCAAAGCACGGCTCATCATTTATGCTAGTTGAGAGATGTTGAATGATGCACTGATGCCGGCGCCTATATAGCAGACACGGCAAATGCCGTGCCATTTTTCGGCCGATTGGTGAATATTTTTAACCAGTTTTGAAACAATTGAGGTTAGTTTTGTCAGCCCGCAGTGACCATGATGCAGCTGAGCTGTAAATTGTCTAACATGTAAGTTGTGTTTTGTAGGCAAGTGGGAAACAGCGAACAGTAGGTTATGTTAGCAGACTAGCAGTGATTTTTGTACAAAGTATGGAACACAACAGGCTAAAAGCAAAATACTGAAAAGCAGAAATAATATACCATGAAATTGGTCCTCAACTCGACATCACAATTGTAAAAGTGTTTCAGCTTATGGGGAACTTTGTCTCCCAGGCCCCTTACCAGGGTTCCACCGCTGGACCCTACTGGGGCACTACCAACTACCGTCCCCAGATCCCCCTGCGGTTTGCCGTGCCACTTTCAAACTGTGCCAGCACCTATGGAACAATGATGATGAATGCAGTAGTGGAAGTGAGTGATGGAGTGATAGCTGTGTAGCTGTCACAGGCTGCTCATGCTCGTGTACTGACTAAACCTGCCTACCATGTGAGAAGGTTGTCGACACTGTCAGCATCTGTCACTACTACTGTCAGCACTACTGTCACACAGGTCTCCACTGCACCTGCCACTGCAGCCAGTGCAACCACCACTCTCGCAAAGGTCAGTGTGTTTTAATACTGACTGAGCTGCTACTATACTGTCCCAGTCCTCATTACTGAGGAACATGTCTGTTTTATAGAGGTGTCCGAAACAAAGAAAGGCGGTTGATGGGTTGATGATGGATTATTTGTTGTTCTCGTCACTCAGCTGACAGTGTGACCTTCTGGAGCTCAAATGCTGTTTGTTACAGTCAGTTACACTTACCAGTCTTGGCAGGGCTTGAATCCCAGGATATCAGAGGCCACGTGACACTGTCTGCTAATGAGCCACAGTATCAGCAAGAGCAAGCAGCTTGCTAATAACGTATTATAACAATAGCATCAGACCTGGCCTGTGACATGACACGTTCAGTGTAGCTAGTCAACCATGCCAGCCTCCTACTGATTGGTTCTATTAATGTCATTTCTAGACCAGCTGTTCAAACCAAACTCATGTTTGTATTTGAGTTGTTGTATCACTCGGCTGTGTTGTATGGTCTGCTTGGATGACTGCTGTGATTGTTGTAGGATGTGGCGGCCAAGATGAGGTTGGACATATTGAAACAGAAAGAGATGCTGATAAAAGAGCAGATTGACAAGCAGAAGGTGATCAACGGTGTTTAGTTACTAATGGATTAAGCCTAAGAGCATATAGCTCTTGATGGGTACCCACATCAGAGCTACAGAACGTGACCTGCGATGAGGGTTCACACAGTGTTAGTTGTCACCAGACACAAGTGAATGCACCATGCCTTAACCCCAGTCATTCGAGCTGTTACTGGATTTACCTACCCAGGAGGGATGGAAGGCTGAGTTGAACTACACATCAAGATAGTTTACCCGCCCACAAATGATTACCCATCTAAGTGCTAACTGGGCCCAATGTAGAACTGCGTATGTTTATTGAGACCAACATGTTATCACTAAGCCATGTAACCACCTAGTATGTGAATGTCTCTGATTCCTATCAGTCTATCCAGTAGTGCAACAGTGTCACATCGTACATCTGCTGCAGTCAACTGTAATGAAATGATGAAAATGACGCATTGTACACACGTCACATGTCATGCACTGGCTGTGTCTTAGGCACTTTAGGGTTTTGTGTTGATGTTATTTAGCCTGCAGTGTTGATTTTCGTTAACGAAAATGGTTACAGACGAAAAATGACGTATTTGTTAATTAAAACTGAGAATAAAACGAAAAAATAGTGAAAACTAGAACGAGAAAATAAAAAAAATGATTGAAAACGAAAAAAATCTGCCTACTAAAACACGACGGTTGAAGTATATCATGACGCAAATGCGACTAGATCACGCAGCTACACGACATCGCAATCATGAAGCACGATGCACAACAGTGTTCAGTCACATTGTCAAACGTCTAGCCACTTAGCTTATTTGACAGTCTTTGTTTTGTGGAAAAATACTTAAAACTAAAACTAAAAATTATTGAAAACTAAAACTAAAATTGAAACTAAATATTGAATCATAACAAAAATCGCACTGTTAAACTGTACATAAAAGTAAGCTAAATGATTGATGGACATAGGTTAGAGCTATCTCTGAGACACTGCGTACCTGTGTGTTGATGCCATTGTCAGGTGCTGTTATCACGTCTACAGAACTCCTGTTTATCCACCGCTGACAGAGCAGCGACACTTCAGGTAAGTTTCACCTGCGTGTGATTGTGTCTCACAGGTGTGCTGGCTCACTGTCTGCATTTACATGTAGACATTATACGTCGATAATACCCTATAATACCCTATACCCTATAATATACTATAAATACCCTATAAGTGCCTATACTACGTTGATCTAAACCAACGCTGGTTTGTTTTAGTACGTTTCTGCTGTCTTCTATATTCTCGTACTGTGCTGCTTCATACTATGAGCAATACACATTGCATTGTTGCATTGTGTTTGAAATGTAGCACCCCACTAAGACTGTAGGTGTTGACATTTGGTGAGTTTGTGCCGTTATTTCCAACCGAACTGGTTCTCCACTCAGGCACGAGGCGTGGCTGGTTCATCTTTGAGGTCAAAGTGACGCCGTTTGATGTAGAACTGTTGCTGATAGCACGTGGATGGATGGATGGATGGATGGCTGTTGTAGTTGTTGAAGACGTTGGCTGGCAGTGTTGATAAGCTGAAGTCTGATCTCTCAGCTGCGTCGTCAAGTTCACTGTCATCACCAATGCCGTCTTCATCGTCATCAGCTGTCACCACGACGACCACTGTCAAGTCATCCTCTGCTCCGTATGACCCACTCAAGGTCTGGATTGGAGTGTTGCTCAAGAACAGCACAGTTACATGCCAGACACTCTTGAATTTGTTCGACACATTTCAGATGTATTTTGACGTTGTTAATTAACTTCTGCCAACCAGATAGTGCAATCTCCTACTCTGCTGTGCTTGAGAAGTACATTTAGACAATGCCGACAGTTTTATTAGTGTAGCAATAGATTATCTGTCTCTCTGCATTGTGTAACCCGTGTTCTCCCTGCATTTATCTTGGTTGCTGTTCTGGAAGAGCTGTGTTGATCTGAGGAGATTTCCTTGAAGACCATTGTGCTTAAGTTGCCATTGACGCAAAGAGTTAACTCTGAGAGTA
>Ga0056129_1000225_pt1 | contig 12951 bp, 6 predicted proteins | sample WorMetLIZISLAND1_FD_71118 | JGI IMG/M metagenome (GOLD analysis project Ga0056129, IMG submission 71118) | Marine gutless worms symbiont microbial communities from Max Planck institute for Marine Microbiology, Germany - Olavius loisae LIZARD... ...
CAACATCAGCAGGCAGAATGGATAAGCAAAGACATCACAAAACTCACATACTAAACAGAAAGTGACGTGAATGCCAGGCCTTGAAGAATGCCAAGTCGGTGTCTGTCATGCTAACAGTTCACTCTTTACTGACCATTACTTACCTGACAACTGCATGTTGCTGATGTTTGCAGAGTCAAGTGATAGTTTCATCAGCTCAGTAAAACCATATACAATGCACGTTGTAGGACAGCAACAATGCATATCACAGGCCTTCATATAGAAATACACAAAGTGTTCAAAGTTCTGTTGAGAAAGTGGAACGACTCACGATGTACTGCCGCCGGCATCTTTCTGTCGACCATCACCAACATTCACCTGCAGCACATTGCAATCAAAATGACCCAACAGTTTGTGTGAAGTTCCAACTTAAAACCTGTCAAATACAAGACATCTTCAGAATCATGCACCGATAAGTCTACCACTTTCTGGTTTTATCATCCGACCCTTTAGTAAATGGACGTCATGTGACAGACAGGACAGACAGACAGACAGACAGACAGACAGACGATGTAGATGAAGATGCAGAGAGATCACGGAGAGACAACCTGATGACGTAAACCACCGCAGCTGTCATAGTTGGCGGTCTGAGTAAGTAACGACACGGCTCGACCAGCGGATGACAACTTGTCGCCGGCAACACTGAACTGTGGCGATGTCGGCTTGCTGTAGTGTGAGTGATGACGAACAAATGTCTGTAAAGACTCAGCTGCCGGACCAGTGATGCACGAATCTGTCCTGCAGCAGACATGTACTGATATGTTCATCAGACTTTTGAGCTGAGTACTTGGATAAAATGTGCACTAACTGAACTAGACACGCGAACCACTCAGTGACTGTTTGACTTCAGTACAAAATCAGTTTCATCTCAGAACAGTAGTTTTGTTCTGGTTATCATCAGGGCGGACATGTTTCCAAACTGAAATGATTTTGAAATGCACGCATGCAACATGAAGCCCAGCTGTTGCTATAGAAGGTGAGCGTCATAACAAAAAGTACTACATTCAGGATAAATAATCACATAATATTTATTGACTAGTAGGTCTGTAAACAAAAGATATGCTGTAACATCGAAGCTTGCGATGTATCAGTTATAATACAGCGTACAATGTTGCGACGCTAAATGGTCGACAACATGCAGGTGATGTGCTACCTGCGGAGACGAGGTTCTGTGTTAGCAGCCGACGCCTGAAACACAACAACAACAACAACAATGAACTCTTCTTGCATTGGATTGAAAATATTTTACGTCCCCGCCAACACAGTATAGGTTATATTGGAGACGGTTTTTACAGGTCAAAAGACCCAACTAACAGTATCAAAGTACTGAAGGAAAAAGCTACAAAGGAAAGCCCAGAAAACGCAAACAACAAAATACCCACACAAATACGAAATAGTACATGCTGAAAAGATATAACACATAACACACAACAAGTTCCCTAGTACTACTACAGTAATATGGGGTGACTAGGGAACAGTTCCAACAGAGGGCAGGGCAGTCCAGTACCACATTAGTCAACTGATACTGAAGAAACAGACCAATAATGACTAGGGGACTGCTGCCACAGACGGCAGGACAGTCCAGTACCACATTAGTCAACTGATACTGAAAAAACAGACCAATAATGACTAGGGGACTGCTGCCCCAGAGGGCAGGACAGTCCAGTACCACATTGGTCAACTGATACTGAAGAAACAGACCAATAATGACTAGGGGACTGCTGCCACAGACGGCAGGGCAGTCCAGTACCACATTAGTCAACTGATACTGAAGAAACAGACCAATAATGATAATAATAATCCTACCCGCAGCTTGGCAAGTCGATCACCAGACAGGTTGCTGGATGCAATGGAGAAACGCTTGCTATCGATGTTGTACTGGACAGCATCCGTAGCCACAGCTGCCTGACTAGATGATGACGATGATGACATTACCGCGGCTGACATCTGATACAGCACGTGACATCATCAGTTAAACAATACACATCACGGCCTCAGTTTTGCGTCCTTATTCTCCTCTAAGACTTTGGCACTATACAAATCCCTTACTTACTTACTTACTGAAATACGCTGTTGGTGGATGCACCGGATTTCATGATACACCTACAATCCAACGCTGAAGGTGTGAGTGTCCATTCAGTGGTCCCTGGAGCAGGGAGAATTCTCCCAAAGTATGACATATCCGCACAACAACATGTCAGTGACAGGGACCGGAAATGCTCATACGGAATGAAACCAATTCCCAGCACAAGGGATCCGATGGCTCCAAATTTATCACAACAGCGCCCCACACCCTGCCACTGTTCAAGTTATAACAATCATGCTTCGCACGATGGCCAAACATGCACACACAGAGCATTTCAGTTGTCAACTGCGTGAACAGGACCATCCGGATCCCCAGAATTAAAATTCTTAAATCACTCTTTGGCCTACCCCATGCCATCCAAGGAATAAGAATTAAGAGGCAACAGCTGGGGATATGTGCTCTACTGAGGGCCTTACTAATTACATCTGTGACTGTCATAAAATCGCTGAACAACAGAAATCATTCAGCAACTCAAATAACAACTAAATATGTAATGACATAGTGCTAACAGGTCGTTGTGCGTCACAGCAAACACATTCATAAACAGACACGGAATCAACCGACCATGTTATCATAATGTTATCCAGGTGGTGGCCTGGCTTAGTGGTAGCACGTTGATCTCGATCAACGAAGTAACCCTACGCTGGGCCCAGTTAGTACTAGGATGGGTGACCGTCTTCGGGTGGGTACACCATCTTGGTGTCTAGCCAGCCACCGAGGTCGACTGAGCCTTCCACCTTCCGCAGGACGGTAAAATGAGTATCAGCTTTCGGGCTAAGTAATAATAACTGGGTTGGTGAGTGCAGGCCAGCTGCAGCCTAAAGGCGGGCTTATGGCCCAAGCCGATTGGCTTGGTCCAGAGGTCGGCGGCCACCTGGCGCGGTGGGCTACATTCATCTCCCCATGCCCTTGTAATGACAGTAGGGTCGTGTAATTCGTGTTACGGCGCGTTAGGAATTTTAGGAGTTATTATTATTATTATTATTATTATTAATAATAAACAGAGCGAGTAAGTAAGTAAGTAATTAGCTTTTCAATTCAGCATGACATACACACACTGCGACAGCTTGTGAGTTAAAAACCTTTGAACACGTAACGATAAAAACATACTAAGAAGCAACAAAAAGTGAAACATCAGAGACGCAGAAAGTAATCGTTATAATCAAACAATCAACCAAAGTAATAATCATCGTCGCGTGAGCGTATCATCATAACAGGCATGTAATCCTCTGTAAAAGTAGCAAATGATAAGAAATAAACATCAACATATGGCAAGTAAAAAAAGCAAAACTCAACACTCAAACTCCCCCAGAAACACTCAAGATATCTGAAGAAAAGCAGTAAAATTAAAGCCAACTTAATTAAAGTAAATTTCAGCGAAAATGTAACGTTATGTAGCGTGCTCACGGAGTAACAGCGAGTGCGTTGTCGGTGCTGCAGCTTGTGACAATGTCGACAGCTGCAGACTGTCGGCAAGTATCGGCCGTCGACAGTGAATATACAGCAAGTGTGACAGTGACTTGATGAGTAAACGATGCTAGTGTGACACGTCAGTGAGTGTGAGCGCAGACGCCATGAGTTTCCCTTTCAACATCACATCACAGTTAGAGACCCAACGGAAACGATTTGCTGTCTTCAGCTGAAAATGAAAGTTGGAAAGAATTCATCACTGTCAATATGATTACCATCACAGTAATATTTATCATACGACATCAATTAGCTAACTGAGGTCTGTCAAGAGCTCAGGTGTACTGAGGTTAACCCTTTGACGCTCACTGTTGCCACACAGGTACAGCTATAAAGCATTCTGTGCCAGACCGGGTTAAGCCATTGTTTGTAATTTATGACATCCGGGCACTCTGACGCTCAGCCCTGATCGTCAGAGTGCCCGGATGTCAAAAATTACAAACGACGGCTTAATCCGGTCTGGTACAGGATGCTTTATAGCTGTACCCATATGGCAACAGTGGGCATTAAGGGGTTAATACACAGTCATTTAATCACTGTTACAATTGTGATCAGTGCATCAGGCTATGCAAAGAGACACTCCTCTCTGATTTTCAACAATAACAAGGCTGAGTAGAGATTAGACGCCAGATGTACCAATGGGCTGAGTGGGTGTTTGTTTACCAGTCTTGAGCAAGAACTCTTCAGGCCACATACCCTTCAAGACACGTGACAAAGTGTTGAAGCACTAAACAGAAAGTTGACAGTGTCATAAAAGCAAAAAAAACAAATCAAATTATTAACGGAAATTTGGAACTGAAAAACATTCCACAGCTTGAAAGTAAGCGAAGTTGATTTATGCACACTAGTTTCATCTGGTGAATGTTTTGTGCACGACGATTAGATGTGAGCAGAACCTGTGATGCACGTGAAAACATTCAAACAAGACACGAAGACAGTGTGTGTGATAAAAGCACACACACATAGCAGGCTGCAGAGTTTGTGTTTATGACAATCGGGTGTGCAAATAGACTACCTTCAACTTCAGCTGCTGCTGTTTCACAGATCAAAGAAAACCCACTGATATTAACAGGCAATATTTTTGCACTGCATACAATACCAGCATTGACAGAATATGAACAGTGACAGACTCAATACAGGTGTGAACAGAACCCAGACTGGTCAATCAGCACACCTGTACTGCACTAGGCCACCCAGTGACAGACTCTATACAGGTGTGAACAGAACCCAGACTGATCAATCAGCACACCTGTACTGCACTAGGCCACCCAGTAACAGACTCAATACAGGTGTGAACAGATCCCAGACTGATCAATTAGCACACCTGTACTGCACTAGGCCACCTCCTCTAGATCCACGGTTTTCTGATAAAGAAATTAAAGAATACATGTAACATATGAAAGTGAGATCAAAAACATCTTCCGTATCTGAACAACTGTGAAACACAACATCCAGCCAAAAGACGCTCGTCGTCTGTCACGCAATGTGCGACTTTTCCACATCACTGCAGTAAGACGCCATTGGTGACGACTTACACAGAAGACAACAAGGATCTAAACTGGGTTAACTAAACACCACTGTGATGAGTATCTTCCCAATATTCTTCTATTAGGTTTAAATTTTCAGGATAAACTTTAGGCACAATACATACTAATACTAATACTATACTAATTATATTCCAAGCATCCCAGTCAGTGGCAACAGACCCAGAGGAGGGAGGAACCTCAATCTATGCAAACAAATCTATGCAGCTAGCAAGATTGTACAAATTAAACAGTTCTAGTGACTCAGTCAATCCTTACAAAGCAGGTGAACCTGAAATAAAAAAAGACGCGGACAGATTATCGATAAACAAAATTTCCAGAGTTGACAGATTTCTGGCCTGGAACAAATTAATCAATTTTAAGCACCTCCACCCAAGAAGGCGGCCTCACAGAGCTGAAATTTACACCCCCTACTTCTGCCCCAAAATCTGTGACACACAACTACTATTGCTGGTGTGATTATAAATCTGTAGGAGACTGTAGAGTTTGAGGAAAGGGTAATGTTTTGCCGATGTCAGTTATACTAAACTGAGTAGCAAGCAAATCAGGTTCTGCAATTTTTCTGCATCAAAACTGCTGCAAATAATTGCAGTATTTCACAGGAAAACAACACACGACAATGAAGCTGTCAGTCACGAGTACGCAGAAGACACATGCCAAGCGTACCTCCATAACATGACAAAGACCTGCTCGGCTGGGAGCCTTGAATGAATGATGCAAAGCCCGTGAACCACCGGCACCTTTCATCTCAGACCTAGACAACCACACACAGTTCTACACAAACGCTTTCTTACCGGCTTGAACGACGGACCAACCAACCAACAACCAGGATTTGACTGCAGATGCCATACGAGTATTTAACTGATGTCAGATAATCTTGTAGTTGACCGTATCTCGAGAGCATCAGTTATGTCAGCGGGATGACTTTCCGGGCGTCGACAATGTCAGCTATAATCTTCATTACAGTGGAGTGACTGAAGAGATGGCATCAGATCAAAACCATTAAAACTGGTCCACAGCTGACAGGCAGCAACAACTAGAAATTCTGGACTAACAACACTGTCTGGATGGTAATAAACATTTACAACAAAATCCTATTCTGTGTAGAATTATGGTCTATCTAAATCCACGTTGAAAATGGTCATCAAAATGGTATATATTCTAGTTAAAACTTTACCTTTATCCCTTTGACACCCACTGCTGCCAGCATCAGAGTGCACGGACGTCAAAAATTACAAATGACAGATTAACCCAGTCTGGCGTAAGATGCTTTATAGCTGTACCCATATGGCAACAGTGGGCGTCAAAGGGTTAAGATCCCAATTACTATCAGCAGCAAGACTCACACAGCAACAGATGAAATGGTTTACCACGTTTGAGGGAGTCTTGAGTCATCAGCTGGTGTTGATGGTTGGGCGGTGCCGAACGTGTAGAGAAGATGATTTTTAATGAGAAACTGAAGGATCAGTTCATAGGCCAGCAAACGACCTTCTCTCCATTGCCAAGCATTGCTTACATCACTGTCGGCATCTGCCACAACGAAATGTCACTGTCAAGTCGACTTCTCTTTTGTTTAAGCTTTTCCCTGTCCAGACCTACACTGAATTCCACAAAATGTCTCAGCAACAGAAACACTATAATCACATTCTTTCAGTTGGCCAGTGGCACAATTACCATACTAAATATCGACCAGCTAACATCATGTTTTCAGTGGCAACCTAGCAATCATCAAAGATTCTGCAGAATACATTTGGAAATCAACATTACAAAATTCATCTTCTTCTTTTATGCAAAGCACTACTAGGAGTGCGTACCACCAAATGTTGACATGAGTCTCCAGAGTGGATGATTCTAAGCCACGTCAATTGCTTCATTCAGGAAGAGGACATTGGATTTCAGGTCCTACTGGATAGCCTTCATCCACATAGCATAAGGGCATCCCATGGTCTCCTCCAGTTCTCCAAGGGGAAGCTGGTAAGATCTTGGCATCTGTTTCGTCTGGCATTCAGGCAATGTGTCCAAACAGGGAGAAACGCCGTGCTGTGACAATGGCTGAAAGCTGTGGTTACAAACTGGCCTGTAAAAAACTAAGAGCTCCGAGAAAATAACGAACAATTACTGCGCAACATCAACTCACGGTCATAGCCAATCAGATGTACAACGGATGGTCTCGTGGGTGCGTCAGTGATGTCATCGTCAGTGATACAGTTCACGTCGGGTTCCCAGCAGGACACAAGACTGTGTAGTGTCAGCTTCAGGACCAGAGGACTACTACTGTCCTTCGCCACTGAACACACACATACACACATACCAGCAGCGTATCATTCTATCAGCATCAGCATTCACAATATGACAGCACTAACTCAAGCAACTGCTGGCCACTGATAACATACACATAGGCACATACCAACAGATTCAGCTACACACTTTATACATGTGCACAGCAGGTAATGAATTATATATATGTCTAACTCTATCTACCTTTAACACTGTTCAACATTACCAGTGATGCAGACAGATCATCGTCATGTGAGAACCATATCAGCCCATCTGAGCTCTGAAGTTTATTCCTCTTTTCTGGAACATTATTACTTCAATGAACCAAAAGCCTTTTCAAAATCTATCTAACGACCTTACCTCAGACCTTTCACGTGCTACAGGAGCACACAGGGTAGTACAGTTTCTCCATTCTGAGCGATCCTTTGCTAAATCCAATGCTTATTCCCACGGCACACCGAGCAGCTCCAGATCCTTTTTTACTGTTGAAGTCCATGACACTCCCGGGCATCCCCTCCTTTTTCTAAAGTCCAACGGTGTCCAGTCCATCACTTAATGGACTGGACATCTATTGAAATCCGACAAGTAGACGTGCCCAAACCACCTAACAACACTAGAAGAAATATTTAACAGAAACTATAACATTGGAAAAAGAAGACAGCAGATCACAGAAAACTGCTAGGAGCAATAATCAACAAATACATAGCTAATGATACAGGTGGAGCTAAGCTGAGGCTGACCAATAAGAGATGACCTCGGCTGATATTGACCAATAAAAGATGACCTTGGCTGAGACTGACCAATAAGAGATGAAACTGACCAATAAACTTGAAGATGCTGCTGGCTGTTTGTCTGACTGTTGACGCTGGGTGTGTCAAGTAGAGACTGAACACAGAGAAATAATGAGTCCAGCTCGGCAGCAGGAACCCTGGTGGAATGTGCTGCAATAAACATGCAGTTAATAGGCTACAGTGGATAGGTTCAATTGGCTCCTTACAACACCTTTAGCCAAGTGTCAGCTGACATTTAAAAACAGTAACGGAGCAAACCTCTCAAATCAGCATTAATTACTGCCTACCTATACAATCACTGGCCTGCCTCTAGCTTCACATAAACAAAGGTTATAAATAATCATCAGACATGAATTGTGTGATAAATATTTTACCATCACGCTGCAATTGAATACACATAACACCATTAAATAAATAGGTAAGTATCTAGTCTATGATTGTTTAGTTCATCTGACAGATCATCACAAGACGTTACACAATGTGATGACAGACACTCAACAATCACCAAAAAACCTTTTGGAACAGCTGCACTAGAACATGCCAGCTCTACAGATGCAAGGCATTCAACTGTACATTATATTATATCTGAAAATGCTTGAACCAGGTAAATAATTACCTGGATAAGAGGTGAACTTACCTTTACAAGGTGAACACAGAGTCTGAGTAATCCCTCAGCCAGGTAGTCATCCATGAAGACAAAATCCGGTCGCTGCAGTAGAGAAATTACTGAACTGAAATCCTTGACAGTAAACACATCAGCAAAGACCAAAATCATTATCACGTCATTGTGCGATGATCATGTTACTTATTCATTAGCAAAGTTGCTAAGCAGATGATTTGTATCCGTTGTCTGTACTGTTATGCTAATTCTTTCCACGCTGAGGTATGCATGTCCTTGTGGAATCCGACTCACACATGACATTCATCACATGCACATGACATCACATGACATGCATCACATTCACAATGCAACAATCATACACGAGCTGTTAATTTTTTCATATTGGTAGTGTGTTAAAAACAAGAGTATGCATGTTATGTGTAATCATACAAATAACACAAAAGACGTTACTGCATATATACAAATATGAACAGCATTGAATACTAAAGGAAACTCATTTGGTTACATTTTGAGCTGACTGCAAGTATATCTTCAGTCATTGTGTAAAGCTTTTAACTGATAACTATTTACTGTTCCTTTATTTCAGCAGGTAGCTGATTCCATAAAATGCCACCTTTGTTTCTTTGGCCACTATTTTTGTTTATTTGGGCAATTATGCAAGCTAGTACTGGCTCGAGTATTATAATCATAATTTGTTTATTCTAGAGGTCAAAATACTGTAGTTAGCAGAAATTAGCAATTACTCTGTCAGAGAGGCTATCGCATCCAGTGTAGTCAGCAAGCTGTTGAACCACAGTGTTAAATGACGATACAGTTTCCTAGAGCAATTAACGAGCACACAGAGCAAACAGTTGAAACACACCGAGTATGCAAGGTTTTATGACAACAGCAATTTAGTTGAGCAGCATCATAACTTACATATCTTAATGACTGACTGCATATCACACACTCAGTGCCGAGTCACTCTTTCATATCCGTCCACCATAGGAACACTCTCACTTACTTACTTACTTACTTAAACTCACAAAGACACATTTCTATCACACTACGATCATTCACTGATGCCAGTTCTAGACAGACCACAACTTTCTACAGCCCCTCTAACACAGCAACATTTACACTGACTGCATGGTGACAGTTGTCATTTTCGGACACTTTAATTGTTCTTTTTTACTTACTTACAGCTTAAGCTTCAGCAACAGCTTCTTCAGACTTTCCCTACACTGACTGAGAAGGGGTCCAGCTTGTAGAAATCTTACTCCTCAAGCTCACAAAGATATATGACGTTGTTTTATGTGGAACTGCCATAAAGATGCATGTCACTGTGTAGTAAACTACAGTAGAGTATAGTCATGACCTGGAAGTCGCAGCGTCCTATGTAGAGCGTATAAGCCTTGACAGCATGCTCTCGAACACTGAGCTGTGGGTGTGCCAACAGACAATAGACAAGTTCACGGATATTATGACCAATGAACTCCGGCATTGTTCTTAGCTTTTCAGAGCCAAACTGCAATACACAGCCATCTTCTCATGTTCTTGAGGTAGACAGACGCCAGCCAATGTCATGCACACAGTCGGCAATGAAAATACTCATTGTAATATGGCTCTGGAGCAACGATAAGTGCTACCTGTGTGTGTCTAAGATCCTAACAACATCTACAGCTGGAGTAGGCTGCAAGGGATCCACGATGCGTGCCATAAACAAACATATAACACTGAAAAAAACAATCTACTAACAGATAAGAGAAGGGCAGCGAGAGAGACGGGCTGCAATGATGCACTTTTGATACCACCCACACTGGTCTATTTATGATAACATATTATCAACAGATACAGGCACAACAGCTACTGGTATAACAGGCACAAGTAAAATAAGACATAAGACTAAAAACAATGTAGACAATACAAGGCAAACAACGCGGGAGGTCGGCATACAGAGAGAGATGCAGCATGCAACATCTTCAACTGTTAAACTGAAAAATGGACTCAATAAACTGCACGGCCATGTGCCGTAGACAGCAAAACAAAACGCTATAAGAACATCATTAAAGTTGATTAACACAGTTCAACAACCTTAATGAAGTATTGCATGCATGATGGAGAACAGAGTTCATCATCGTCAGCTGCAGCAGCAGACTGGGACATCACACCGACCCACTGAAACTTTGCAATCATCACCGTAATGCCTGCAACATGTACATCAACGTGATACTATCAGACGGACACTATCAATTAAACATGAATTAAACCAGCTTAAAGGACATCTTCTGGCCTTATCTCAGCGCTGAGCAGGCAGTTAATGGGAATGGGCCCCCTAAAGCAGCAAATAATTCCATTAAAAATCAAACAGGCATGACCAGCTGCCAAATTTAACACAAACAGGTCTTGGGAAACGGTTGTCAAATTCATCCAAACCCAAGATCAGAGATCCAAATTTTATCACACAAGTGAAAACCATTCCAGTTAAAGCTAACAAATTTGGTAAAATAACAAAACGCGTACAGGTAACAAAATTTTGGGGTCGACTCCACTCCTAACCCAAGGGTGCAGGCATTCTGAAAAGGCAGTTTTGAAATACCCTATATTAACACCCAAAACCCGTGCAACCTAAAGCTATTAACTTAGGTAGATTGAGCATCAACCCACTCCCAGCCAAGAATATTGGGCACTAAAGCTCCAAAATTTCACACCAATAAAATCTATGCTCTAACTGTAGTACTGAGCTCTACAAAATCTGGCAAGATGGCTGAAACCACAGCAAGGCACATGATCTCTGCAGGTCAGCAGCACTTAGCATCTATCCAATTGGGCAGGGTTAAGGAAGTATTGTCTGGGATAGCCCTCTATTAATGACTTTTGTAGTTATGTGAGTAATAAGTCTTTAACCTTGGAAGAAGTTAATGCACTAAAAGAATGAAATTTAACAGCAATGTGTTCCAAGTTACAGGAGTCACACAAATTAAACAAAAAAGTGTCCATAATCTCTTGCAAATACTACTTCCATATAAAATAATCACTTTAATTCAAATCATTTCACTGGCTTTTCCTAATCTATGATCTAATAACTGAGGCCTATGGTACATGATCCAAGTTCTTCATCCAAGTTGCTGATACCAGAATGTCGTACCAGAAACTTGGAAGCAATAGCACATGTTCTATTCTGTCCAAGTTTCTGGTACCAGACAAATCTGGTACCAGAATGCATGACAGATTAGCAAAGTTACTGGTACGAGATTCTGGTACCAGTAACTTGGATGGAGAACTTGGGTTGGGTGCCATAGGCCTAACAGAACTCACTTGGAACTATGTTACTTGAACAGAAAACTGGCACCTAACATTCGAATAATGACAGCATCATACCCATTATAGCACCTTCCACCGCCTGCCATGTGGAATCTTCACTCTGACAAATCTATAAACAATAAGCACAAATATAAAACACAATTTCACAGTCGAGGACATCCATTCTTCAGCAACTTCACTGGTCATCTAACACAGCTGAAGCGGACTCCATTATCAAACTGCGAAATAAAACATCTACATTCTATCTTGCAAACGGTCAGTGGCCAGGCTGGCTTTTCTAGACAAACACTGGCAGCCAACCAAGGTTCTTGCCATCATCTTCAGCAGTCTGGAAGCAGTCAACCATCACGAGCAGCTTCTTCAAGCAGCAAAGTAATATCTAACTGTTCCATCACACATTCTATCAATCGTGTTATCTTGGTTGAGTAAAGTTTAACGTCCCACTCAACACAAGTTTAGGTCATTTTGGGGATAATATTTTTACAGGTCTGATGACCCAACCAGCAGTGTCAAAGCACTGAAGGACGGCAGTTAGTCATCCAAATAGCTCTCAATCTCACCAGGCTCATCTCACCATGTTACAATAATACAACATGCATGCACATATAATACAAGACAATGGAAACGTAAGCAAATATATCTAACACACAAAACGAAATCTAAGCACAGTGAGTGAACCCAGTGACATGAAGTAAAATCCGGTAGACCAAACCTGTGAGCTGCTCAAATGATGATGATGATGATGATGACAACGAATAGACTTGACGTGGCATAAAGTCCTAGGACTGCAAGGACACGTAACAATAATGTGGGGTCACATAA
>Ga0056129_1000226_pt1 | contig 12944 bp, 7 predicted proteins | sample WorMetLIZISLAND1_FD_71118 | JGI IMG/M metagenome (GOLD analysis project Ga0056129, IMG submission 71118) | Marine gutless worms symbiont microbial communities from Max Planck institute for Marine Microbiology, Germany - Olavius loisae LIZARD... ...
TGGCCGAGTGTCGTATGAGGCGACTAAACCAGGCTAGTTTTGTTCTGCTGTATTTTGTGTTGTTTGCTTTTTCTGGGTCGTGTTTAGTTTTTGTAGTGTGTCTTGTTTTTGATTTGTCTTCTGTCACATATTTTCCAGCGTATATTGACGTGAATGGCTTGGCACTGTATAGCCTAATTGTGCTGATGTGCTGTTAAGAAACTGCTTGCTTGCCCACTCACTCTTTAATGACGAGCTTTAATTTCCAAAATTCTGATCTCTTTTTTTCATTCACTCATAGCCAACCATTTTATGATTTTTAAAAATTTTAATGGTGTGTCTGACTCCACAATGACGGTTAAATTGATGTGTGTATTAAGTAGTCAATAGCTAAGATATATGCCAAAAGGTTGTGATTTCTGCACAGTGCTATGCATTGCATGGACACTTATTTTGTGAAAGATAACTGTCCATCTGTCTATCATAGCCTAATATTGTGTCAAAATATGAAAAGTATCATCAGAATTCTTTCACTGATAACCATTTTTCCAAACGAAGCGACATTCCCAAATTTTATTTTGGTCCGTATAAACTTGGTGCTAATTACAGATGGGGTATAAAAATTCATGATTTTTTTGGTCAGCAACTCACTCTGTCTCGGAAATGGTGCTAAAAAGAGGCAGTTATTTATAATGGATAGCTCATAGGAGTTGTGTGTCGTGTGTTGAACGATGGCACTACAAAAGATGTTGGATGACCTGACCTTAAAGTTATTTTTCAGTTATTGAAAGCGTTTTTCACATAGATAGTATCTCAGTGTTATATATCAACTGTTCAGCTCTACTGCCTCTGTCACAGCCATCAGAAGAATTTTATTTACCACATTGGATTACTAGTCAATTGCAGCTGAAACATTGTTCAATTTGTGGTACAGGTCATTAGCTAAAAAAACTATCAGTTGCATAACGTATGTAATATCGATGTGTTGTCGTGCATTTCAGGTTCAGCCAGAAAGAGAAAACGTCTGTGCCGCTAATGGACTATGTGCTTAATGTGGTATGTTGTGTGCATTTGTAGTTAATATTGTTTATTTCTTTGTCTAGTGATGCTATCATTCATATAACTGTTTAGTAAATGGTTATATATCTCTATTTTGTAATTTGGTAGTGCGTATTTTGTGAAAGCCTAGTCAGTTATGCAGTAAATTTTGATTTAAAATTTTACATTTACACTTTTATTTGGATTGTTTGTACGAGGAAGTGAGAGAAGTGTGATTTTGGTCATGCTTTCCAATGTTGTTCCTTGACTTTACGTTAATGTTGCAGCTGAAATAATTCCCACTGATGCTCACAGGCAATTGTTGGTTTTAATACAGATGAAGTTCGTGGAGGCAATACTAAGCAACAACACTACAGATGACCACTGCCGCGAGTTTGTTACACAGAAAGGTTTAGTTCCGCTAATGAACATTCTCAGTCTTCCAAACCTTCCGCTGGATTTTCCGACGACACATTCGTGTCAAGCTGTTGCAAGTGTCTGCAAGTCCATTCTGGTATGCTATTTGATGCTGTGATTGTTGTTGGTCTTTCACTGGCTGTTTTGGTTGATTTTTCTTGATAATTTTTTGTTAATCCTTTTGATTTAATTCTTAAACATTTAGATGGATTGGATAGCAAACTGTTTCTCACTTATATGAAAATTACTAACATATGAATGAATGGATTTAGAAGATTACTGAGAGTGCCTTGGACAGCAGCAATGACGAGTAATGAATGGCTGCTATACACAGCTGACGAGACATGAAGTTTATTGCAAAGTGTGGAAAAGAGAAAACTGTCGTATCACAAGGAAAGACGGAGCTTAGAAAAGGACATCATGTTTGAAACGCTGGCTATCATGGTAGAGGCAAGCCTCAGATATCATAGATAGACAGTGTTACATCGTGGAGTGGATTATCATTAGCAAAGACAGTACAAGTGGACAATGAACAGATCACAGTGGAGTCAGACACGAAGTTAACCCTCGAGCCAAGGCAGACCAAAGACAAGATAAGACATGGTTGGCCATGAAGATTGCTGGCTTTGTATTGTGGATACTCTGATGAATATGTCTTATGTTGGTGAAGCAAACTGGCCGAATCAGAACCTAATCACACATGGTAAATTGAAGATAAGCATGTGAAATGTAGAGATAACATGAATAGGGTAAAAAAACTGTATGACAACAGAGGTGTGATAGAATTAGACATTAGCGAGGACATCCTCAGAATGTATGGTACTAAAGAGAATGTCGTAGGTTTCGGATTGAAACAGATGACCACTGCCGTGAGTTTGCTACATGGAAAGGTTTAGTAGGATGCAGTTTGATGCAGAATATATGGTCAAGAATATATGGTTAGAGAAATAAAATAGAGAGGCATCAGGCTAACCAAGATTTATGCAGAAATTAGCTGTCATGTATGTCTTGTTTGGTAGTAATAGTACATGTATGTTCGTGAGATTGGTGATAGTTCTGGTTGATGATCGGTTGGCGTGTGTGCAGACGTTGTCCTATGAGCCGCAGGTGTTGATTGAAGCTCTGCGGCACCTGAACGATGTTCTCAAGTCTCTCGAGTCTGTCAATCATTTTCTCGATGCACCTGGCAGTTCGGTTCTGCTGCAGGAGCTGGTCAATGCACCGCCGCTGGATGACATCACGATATCTGGACACACGATGCCTTTACTGAACGGCTTGTCGGCTGTTCATTCTTGTATCAGTGTCTTTGCACATATCTGCAAAGTGGGACAGGTGCGTATTCTAACGACAATGTTGTCTAATATTGCTCATGGTTCATCGTAGCTGTGAATATTTTTATTGAGTATTGGTGACACTTGATAACATTGCCCTGTGTGGGCTTGGGATCATTGTAGAATAAGCCCACCGTGCTTCCTGGCCCAGTGTATGGACCTGAAAAACTGTTTTTGTAATGGCTACCAAGGAACTTCATAATCAATCCATCAAGACCCAGAAGAACATGGTAGAGAGAACACCTTTCACAACATCAGACTTTCGTAGTATGAGTCTCTAGCACTTGCAAAGGACTGGATCCTGTGGAAGAGGCATACTGCCCCATGTGCTTGTAGCTCGTGGTCAGACTAAGTACTGAGTGAGTGAGTACTGTAAGTTTACAAGTGCTATCACTACACAGTACAGACATCAACTGCTGAGTCTCTATAGTGACATGTGGGGAAACAAATTAGATCATTGTATCACGTCTGGCTGACGTAGTGACATAATGACAGTTACTGGTGATTTTGTAAAGCATGAGTGATCCATGCAGACGTGAGTTAGCAGATATGAGCCATATCTCAGTCTTTCAGTCAACTGGTAGTGGTTACATCAGTCAAATGGGGCCATAGGCTGCCGTTGGTTTCATTTTACAAATGCTTTCACTGCTTCCATACTTAGTACACAGAGCTATCAGCTTTTTATGTGATGACGGTAAATGAGTTTTCCCAGTCAGTTTCTAGTTTCATTATTTTGCTTTCTCTTGCATGTGTTAATAACGAGGTTTTATGTAGCTTTTTGGTTAAGTTCATTTTTTTTATCATCCAAGTGATTGGTTGAAAAAATTCAGTGATGTGGGCTCGGGAGCGTTGTAGAATAGGTCCGCCTCATTTCCTGACAGAGTGTTGCAAGAGATGACTGAACCAGGTAGTTCTGTTTTGATGCGTTGTTTGCTTTTTGTGTTGTATTTAGTTCACGTATTTTCCTGTACTGCTTTGTTTATCATTATCAGTCAAGTGATTGGCTGTGAAGACCACCTCTGAAATGACCTAGTACTCCATCTCAAACTACTCCAAGTCTGGGAAGATTGTATTCACAGTCTGTTGAGTGGGATGTTTGCTTGTTATTAAACAATTGTATGTCATTCAACTTGAGGTGGACGGCTGAACATTGCATTGTAGAGTGCAGGGTCTGTACAAGTGCGCAGCATGCTGGTGTCTCACTGGGGCTCTAAGCTGGGTCTGGAGGTGCTAGAAGGCCTGTCACGGCTCTATCTGACTCTGGTCTGGGAAAGTTCAGTGCTGATAGCACTCTGCAGTGATAACGTGCTTCCAGCCGACTGCCAGTTTGGCGCCGTTGACATGATGCGAATAATGTCCCGCTGTGAAGCCAAGTCTGCTCGTTCTGAGGCCAAAGACCCGCTGGCTACTTCATCCGGCAGATCGGTCGATGGTGACTTGGACTCTCTGCTGGCTCGGACGGCCTGTGAACTGGGCAGTGACGGGGTCAGTGCAGCAATGGAGTCCCTGAGCACATCGGAGACTGTTGCAGCATCATCTCCCATGGACATGGACTTGGCTGGCAGCTCAACTGCAGCAGACAAACACTGCCACTTGATCCCGGTAATTGTTGATATTATGGGACCATCTGTCTGTGAAGCTCTAATACATGTTGCAGTCTGTCTGTCCATCCAGCCTCATCACCCAAGAATGATAAGACCTGGTAATTGCCTGTATCTTATGTGAAACACACAAATTAGTTTAATGGTCGAAGGTCATGGTTTATCAGTTCATGTGTGGATATGACTTGAGGGCAGAGGGGCATGTGACTCGAGGTAAGTCGTAGAAAGCTTAAATTTGGGTCATATGTAACTCATGAAACTGGCAGTGGAGTCCTAGAGTTGAGTGATAAATGAGGGTCTTGCCATGAAATGCCCTGTTCAATAGTTGCTGTAATTGACAGAGAGGACACCATTACAGCTTATGCTGTTGTTGATTTGATTTTTATGTTGTTGTATTTGTTGGTATTATCAGAACAGATTTTATAGTGGCATTATCATATTCATGTCTCCAGGAAATTCACCGATATAGTTTTGAAAATTTGTCGTAAATTTAAAAAATCCATTCTTGATTTATTGCTCCAGATATTGTGACTGTGAGTGTGTATTGGACCAAGTTTGTTTTTGAGATGTGAAAATGACTAACAGCTTGTGACTTATCATCGCATTGTGTTGGATTGTATGTGTCCATTGTGACTGTTTGAATAACTCGTGGACCATAGAAGGAGCTCCGTATTTGCGAGATATCTAACTGTTACATTTCAAAACTGCGATTGGTACAGAATGCGTATGCGTTCTTGCAGCTTGTTCTAAAACCCATTCTAGTGCAAAATTTAACTGACCCTAACTGTAAAACCATAAGTCAATGTGATAATTATATCTTCTGTTGAAATTCGTGGAAGTTTCAGAGAGGGATCAGGAATTTGTGACAGCGATATATGTTCAAAAATTTATTTATATCATTACATTATCGCATTTTTAAATAGCTGTTCTTGCTAATGGAACAACATATATATGTGATCTGTGTGTGTTGAAAGTAGTTTAGACAACACTCACCAGTGCCTATCCGCTAATGGATGTGTTTGGTTTGTCATGTAGGCGCGTATCCGACAGATCAAGCCGCTGCTCTCGGCATCGTCACGACTTGGTCGTGCTTTGTCCGACTTGTTTAGTCTTCTAGCAAAGCTGAGCGTCGGTGTTCCATCCCGCCAGCGTCGAGCACAACAGGTGCCGCCGGTGCCAACTCCAGCCGCTGAATCCATTGCTAAGCTGCTCGCTCAGCTGCTTGCAGAGAGTTTAAGCTGGACGCCGCCACCTTATTGTCTCATTCCTAAACTGAGGTGATGAGGTGTTTCTTGCTGTATGTTGACTGAATGTGTTGCTCTGTCTCATCAACTGCTTCACTGTCAGTTCATTTTTACATAAAGGTGTTAGTGGTGGTGGCTTGAAGTGCGACAGGAATGAAGCTAATTTTCCTTTGTCTTGTAAATATTGGATATTAGAATTGTATGTCAACATTTTGGCTTATGCCATGATTGTGAGAATATTGTACAATTCTGACTAACTTCATTTGTGGACCGGTTAATTGTTATCACAGCTGAAATAACTTGGATATGTCTTTAAGGAATTTTGCAGTGGATATGCAGTGCAGTGTTCTGATGAATTAATGTGCTTCAGTCTTACTTATAACCTGGACGGGAGTAAGTCACCATGTTGGATAGTCGTCATCTGGAATTTACCACATAAGTTGTGCTCATGCTCACTGCATTGGCACTAATTAAAGGAATTTAGTACTGGAATTAGTGTTAATATAAGTATGGGAACTGTTAGTAGTGTGTGGTTGTGATGCGTAGGTTGACGTTCTTGATCTGTTCCGTTGGTTTCACGTCGCCGATGCTCTTTGACGAGCGCAAGCAGCCGTACCATCTGATGCTTCACAAGTTCTTTGCATGCGGAGCTCAGCAGATTTTTTTCGAGTAACTTTCAACATTTTTCTTCTTGGAATTCCAGTGGCAACTGGTGTAAAACATTGAGTTAGATAATTTTGGCTTTGTTTATTGGTTTAATTTAGAATAACAAATTCAGTGATCCTCTTATCTACCGTTCCACCAGCATTGTAACAGAGTGATCTGAGAGATATGATGGTTTGAGCATTACATGTTGATTTTGTTCTGCGTCCGTATGAATTTATTGCTTCTGCCGAGTATTCATAAATGTAATTGACCAACTGTTATTGGTAGACCCTAATGAAGTCAATATACTGATTACTGCTAACACACTGACCATCCGTCCTTGTATCATGTTTCGTACATGCAGTTTCCTTATTTATATTTGTGTTGTAGCATTGGCTGTTAACAAATTACACATATGTTATAGCAAGTATGTCTGTGTGTGTGTATATGCATATGGCAACATAGTTGTTTTGTAGTCAGAAACCTGCATGTTGTTGGTTAATTCTGGATAGGTGAGGATTTAATGCTAGACAGATTCATGTTAGTTGAGATAGTTTTAAATTGTTCACAGCCTGAGCCATGTATCATTATTGTTGGCTAGTTGCATCAAAACAAAAAGAACTTGTAGTGCGAATGATGGAAGACATAAAATGAATTGTCATCTGTATTGTACCTATTGTTGATTGATACGTGACTGTGTTATGTGCGTTGTAGATCTTTCCGTTGGGTTCTTTCTGCTGGCGGACAGGCACAGTTGGAGGATGGTCTTGAAAGTCCAAGTTTGTTGGGTAATTTATGATGTCTTCTGCTATCAGTGTTTCATCATCAAGAAATGATTATGCAACTTCCAGCTCGAGCTTTGCGCATGGACTTGTGTTATTGTTATGATCACTATATTACTATTAGTTCTATTATTATTGTTTATTAAATAAATTTGTGTAGTGTATGAATTTCAGTTCGTTGTCAGTGCGGCTTAAGCAGATGGGCTGTCTAAACAACAGCAGGTACAGTAGTTCATTAGTGGATGATGCTGTGATGTAGACGGTGCTGGCGAGTTTCTTGATGCTTGGCTGCTGTTGATGGAGAAGATGACGAATCCAAAGAACATACTCGACTCTCCGTATGTATTTGGAGTGAGATCCTCAGAACCTGCCGTCTTCAGCCCTCTTCAGTACCTTGTTCAAATTCAGAAGGTCTGCACTCGGTTTTGTCACACTAGAATAACACTGACATACTATGCAAACAATCACGCCGGTATCTCCAAATTTTTGGCAAATTTGGAATTTCTTTGGCATAAGAGTCTTGGCTAATAAAGTTCAGAATATAATACTAACATTCAGACTGTAATATTTGCTCGTAAGTTGGTTGAAAATGGCACACGAGTGAGTTAATCATTCAAACATACTTTGCTTCTGTGTAGTAAAGAAAAGTAAACGAAAGTGTAGATTTATGTAGTGTGGCATCATTTAACAACTGCTAATGCACTGAATGTGTTCAAATCATCAGAAATGTCTTAAGCTGATAAAAACACAAGCCGCTACTTTAGCCTGGTACAAATCCATTGGGAAAATCTTATTTTTTTAGCTTTGGATGGTACGACATATGAATGTGGGGATGCACAAGATCAAATAATCTTTTTCTACATGATAAGTTCTATAATGTGTATTGAGATGTGGCTCAGTCGCTCATTAATGATATTGCTATTGATTTGTTGTAGTTGGCATTTAATGCTATCATGTACCTGTGGAACAAGAAGCCTCTCAAGGTCTATGGCAGCCGCATGTCTGAATCGTGCCTTTCAATACTTTGTCATATCATCAATGGTGAAGCTATAATCAAGGTTGGTGCCATTGTCATGTTCACTGATACCCTTGTGTCATTGCAGACTTCACAGTAATTTTGTTGTCAGTTTCGATGTTAATGTTATGCAAGACGTCGCGGGTGTGCTTCTGTGTTGTATACTTAAATGTTAGCATGTCATCCTTTAGTAATAGACCCTTGTTGGGCCAAAATGTGACTTCATGCAGAATTTTGACTAATATGCATCAGTTAATGTCAGCACCCTAACTTTATGATGATGATCATCATCACGAGCAAGCCCCGAGCTGGAGCGTAGCGGTTTCCACGAGGTGCTTCCAGTGTTTTCAATTCTGAGTGTATTTCCATGCTGAGTTGATGCCAAGGTTAAGAGGTCGGAGACCTGCTTCCAGGGTGCATAGCTAGGTATGACGAGGACGACCGGGTGGACGTCTCCAATCCTTTATGATGCTAGTGCAAAACTGTATGACGTTGAGGCATTGACTACAGATTGTACCGATTGTTATGAAACTGTAGATTATATGTCGTTATGAGTTTGCAGTACAGCAGAAATATTTATCTGTTGTGAATGGAATGATTGTGGTGTTGTGAAGTTCCATAGTGTTAGCTGTCCGAGGCTCTGAGGTCATGATTACCTAGTTAGGTTAGGTTGCTTTTGATGTTAATGCAAAAGCCTTTTGTATGAAATAAGTTGATTTGTAGAGCACATCTTCACATAACTTCTTATGTGCTGTGTGCTAGATGTGTTGGTATTTCAAAAACAAGAACGTCTTGAAGCACAGACGGCCATCAGGGCCACTGCAGTCAGTAGTATTAGAAGTTGTCATCTTGTTGGTGTAGCGGTAAACCAGTTTGTTGTGTGGTAGTGTGTGATTGATTGAGTGAAGAATTTGATGACATGATGTTTGACTGTAGGAGAAGCTGGAGAAGGAGAACGAGAATGCGAGAGCTGATGCTGGCGGGTCATCAGCAGCAGCAGCTGCTGGTCAGTCGACGTCAGCGCGGGAAGAACCAGATGTCAATCAAGATCACCTGCGCCAGGTGAATCTCTTGGCCACACACTGAGTCACTTTGTGTCCATGCCACATTGTATTAGGGCACTGCTTTGATAACCTGTGTGTCATTAACTCAGCCTTCTATTCCGTCTGGCTGTATTAATGGATTAAAGCAGATGCAGAACTTAGAGCAATAGATACGGTTGAAGACGATGTGTAGTGTGTCGTGGCATTGGAAAATGTAGAGAACTGCTTGGAAGATAGATACGTCAGAATAATAAGACGTATCTACTATGGGACAGGTTTGTAGCCTGATGGCGTGATTATGATCTGGTTCTGATTCATTCAGCAGGGTTGCCTGGTAGTTGACAGAAAGCTGATTGGTTGCAGAATGTGAAAGAAAGATCAGCAAATGGAATTGTGTTTTAATGTGACGATTGTCAACAAATTTGTGTATTGTGTGTGAATCGTCTCGCAGCTGATTGACATGGGCTTCAGTCGTGAGCAGGTCGTGGAGGCGTTGGTTCATACCAACAGCTTGCAGCAGGCCACTGAGTACTGCCTCACACACCAGCAGCATGTTGCAGGTCCCGCTGCTGCATCCGCACAGGTTCTGTTGTTGTCAGATGTTTCTGCCAGATTTAAAACTCCGGCTATCACTTATTTGATAGTTTGCGAGCTATTTAAAACCTTTTAGTCTAGTTAAAAATGACTGACGGGCGGTGATAAATTTCAAAAACTGTGAAATATAGTCATAAAAAGTTAATTATTTCGTTGTCATTTGCCTTGGCTCTTCAGCATTTAATTTTAATTTCATTAGACGTTAGACCTGTAGTTCTTAAGTTCCATCTTAAAACTGTAAATGTTTTTTTTATATTTTGATGTGAAATTATATCAGATGTTTTTGGTGAGTTACTGAAGATTGGTCACTGCTGTTAAACTTGTACCTAATTTTGATATTTTAAAATTAGTGTAAATTATAGTAGTAGATATGAATGATGAGATGTTGTCCATAGTAGACTGATGTGTGGTTATCAGATGGATGTGGATTCGGAGGATGATCAAATGATGCGAGCAATAGCGTTATCACTTGGTCAGAATGTGTCGTCGACAGAAACTGAGGTAATTACACGTTATTGTCATAAAGTGAATATTTCTGTTGCCTAAATTACTGTGGCTAATTTTGAGGTTTTCGTATTCTGTGCATCTTGATTGGATGCAGTCAACTAAGCATGGTTATATCTAGTGTCGGTCTGATTACTGATATGAATAGCAAGATTTGTTGTGATGCCATTTGAAAGTGCTTTGATGGTGGTTCATATATGTTGTACACGTCTGATAGGCTGCCACTGGTGAAAGTTCGGAGTCCAAAGCCGCCGACGAACGGGCCAAAACTGCCCCAGAAACACCACTCGAGAAAGATATCATCGATCATTTCAGTGAAACACTTTTGCCAGGTAGATGTAGATCAGTTACTGTGAACAGAAGCTTTGCTTGAAGTGTTCATTAGAGCAGCATTCTTATTCAGAGGAAAACATTTTGGTTTCTGCTTTGATTCCCGCTAACTAATTGATTTTTAAATTTGATTTAAAATGGACTCTTGTGTTTTTGTGATGTTTTCGTGCTAAGTGCTCATTAACTGCACTTTGCATTCACATGACTGTATTCATTCTATGTAGACAGCAATAACGTCAGCTTGTGTTGCTAGCTGAAACTGCAGTAACTAATGCCGTATTTGATTTATCAAAACCGGTTTTGGGTTTAAACTGAAACCAGTTTTTGGTTTCAGAGAAATAATAAAGTGCAGTTTCCTGCTTCCATGACAACATGATATCAAGCATATTATGTAACAGCAGGCATCTTTCATTAGCTTCACAATAGCAGTGCTTATAACTCAACTGAACTATGTTACATTACACCAACATGTGTATTCACTAGTCGATATGTATTTAAAACTTACCAAAACTTTATATAAGTGCTTTTCTTGCGAATTTTCCGTCTTCATTTGCCCACAGAAAAAGGTAAACGAGTTGGTTTTGGTTTTGCTAATCGAGAGACTGCAGTACTGGTGAATTGAAACGCCGAATCACGAATTGGCATTCTCTAGCATTGATTAGTGTCAAAGCTTCGTATGTTTGCTCTGTTTAGATAAATGTTGTTTACTGTCAGATATTGTACAGTCTTGATATGGTTTGTTTTTATCCTCCGTAATTTGGTGCTGTTAATAGGCAGAGAAGACATGTAAAAGCACCGCAGTACTGTAACCGTATTTTTGGATTTTTTAGAGAAATTTGGGGAACCACAGTCGATAATACTGTAAAGTGCCTGTTGCAATTGTTACTGTTTTAATGGTTGAAGCAGGTTTGTGCGGGTAATATATCTTCTAAACATGAGCGTCATTTGACCGATTGTCTGACTGTGTCGTATGCAGGTTGTCTGCAGCTGTTGGACACTCTGCCACAGTCGGTCTACCGGGTCTGTGATCTGCTGATGGTGCTAACGACACGCAATGGTGTCGACTGGCAGGCTAAAGTCCTCACGGAACTCATCTCACAGGTGCTCAGCTGTTGGCCATTCATAATAGCTATCATTGTGAGGTCTGCCATTGAGCACAGTTTGAAGCTCAGTGTCTGTTGAGATCCGATCTTGTGCTGTGTTTTAGACTCTGTTCTTTTTTTCTGCTTTACACATATAGTTTGGCAGTACATGTTGTGTGTTTTATAATGCTGTCATTCCGTGAGAAGGGTTTCTGTGTCGTTGTCTGCCTCTTTCTGTCTGTTTGTTTATTGTCAACATCATCACTTCAGCAGATGTCACCGCTGTAACGTTACACAACCAACTGTTGCTAGGGGGTGCGGGATTATCGTCTCAACCATCGGTATGATACACTTATGTTATTAGTCATATTGTTCATCATTTGTTGTGCTGATTGAGTGTAGATTGATGAGATTGGTGTCACGCTGATGGAGAGTGCTTCACCAATGACGGCTGGAGATGAGCGCACTGTGCTGGACTGGGCCAATCACCTCTCAACCGCTGCCGAAGCATCAAGACTTGCTGTCCGCCTTCATCTTCTAACACTGCTCTTTGCTGTATGTCTAACAGAGAATCATAAACATTTCATTTCTAACATAATTCGATCAAAACATGGCTCTGTTTTTTATTTTTTGTATACAGAATCTACAGAAAATATGACACTGGCATGTTTTAAATTTTTCCAAGCCAAACGTGTTGCTGGTGGCACTTTTTCGCCAGCAAGACTGAGCGCTCGTTATCAGAGTAGTGGTGGCATACTTCCTGTAGTTGAGTTTCTCATCATCCACATTGAACGGGCTAAAACTGTTGTCACACTAACTTATGAAGCTGGAGAGAGTCATGGACGTAACTTCTGTATGTACTGACACTTCAGACATGTGTGGCGGCCTGGCTTAGTGGTAGCGCGTTGGTCTTGATAACGGAGTTACTCTACGTCGGGCCCGGTTAATACTTGGATGGGTGACCGTCTATGGGTAAACCATCTTGGTATAACCAGCCACCTAGATCAACTCAGCCTTTCATCCTTCCGGGGTCGATAAACGAGTACTGGCAATACGCTGGGGTAAAGGCATGAGAATCACATCTGTCATTGTGATTTATATGACAAGTGGTCTCACGAGCGCATTAGAGGTTTGTTAACGTATATGCGCTATACAAATCGACGTATACTTTACTTAACTTTAAGCTGCTGAGTCTTTAGTGATGTATGAATAACAAGAGTTAGCACCAATGAGTCAAGCAGTCTTACTGCACTATCAACATGTGTGTCTTTAGTTTAATTTTGTACAGTGCCCTCGCAACGGCTATCAGCTGTCTCACGTCACTATAATCATTCTCTTG
>Ga0056129_1000227_pt1 | contig 12933 bp, 6 predicted proteins | sample WorMetLIZISLAND1_FD_71118 | JGI IMG/M metagenome (GOLD analysis project Ga0056129, IMG submission 71118) | Marine gutless worms symbiont microbial communities from Max Planck institute for Marine Microbiology, Germany - Olavius loisae LIZARD... ...
GGAAATATACACAAATAAATTTGGCATTGATGATCCAAATGTGGCTAAAACATTGACGAGTCTGGTTTGTTTGAGTTTCATTTTTAATCTTTTAAATTTGGTTTCCAGTATATTTTGTTACGTTTAAATGTAGCGAGTGTTCTGTATTTGTGGCACATTTCACAGTTCCATGCTACCTTAATTGTCCAATATCTTCAGCTCTTATGAGTACAACATAGTGCAGCCTGCAGATGATGTAGTATTTGTATTCTTCTTACTCATTATTCCGTCCGTACTGACACACGGGGTACCGCGACGCAAGCCCCACCGCCATTTAGGCTTGGTGACCCTGCCCTCTGTGGGAGCCATCCCCTAGTCACCCCATATTATTGTAGACTAGGGGATTTGCTGTGTTTTTGTGTTTATATGTGTGCTTATTGTATTTTTGTGTTAGTTTTGTTTTGTGTTCCTTCAGTACTTTGATACTGTTGGTTGGGTCTTTTGACCTGTAAGTCCATCTCCCAGATAACCTATACTGTGTTGGTGGAGACGTTAAACGATGCTCAATCAATCAGTCATACCGTACTGACACATAATAGACCATCATCATGTCTCCGAGATAGTGATTTATCCAGTCATGCATCCATTGCTGTATAGTTTAAGAATTTGCTTGTATTCATTTATTTTTTACCCACATTTCTTGTTGGTGACTGTCATGCCATTGTGTCCTTTCCACTGTCAAAAGCTTCTAGTCTTAGTTTACCTGCTTTTGCTAGTGTAACTATATCATAATAACTTTGTAATGTTTGTATCCAAACTTCTAATGTGTGTTATGTGTAGTTAGCTAATTTATTTGTATTACAAAGCTGCTTAATCGTAGCTTGTTATGGGTGGCTCTCCCAGCAAATGATGTGAAGCTACTGAAGGCACATACTGTTTAATAGTGTTTCAATTCTTGGTTATGATTGTATAACGTATGTTATACAGATTATGTTTTGCAAGCTGTAAAGTCGTTTGGTTGTTTCAAGAAGGACATGTGGCCATGAAATGCACATTGGTCCATTATTTGAATGGCTCAGCACTGGTGGTCAGGAAAGATATCTGGCCATGAATTGCTACAGACACTGAATACATCTGAGCTATACATGAACAAGATGTATAAAATTATTAATTGCCTTTTTGGTTGTTATTTTATGAGATCAGATATATGTGAATCGTGAGCAATGTCTGATAGTTTCAGGAGCATAAGTGTAGTCATATTTGATAATTTTCTGTCATTTGTGAGTTGTACTAAATCAGTGAATGTGAAATTTTTTTTACGTCATTCTGAATTAGAAAAAATGTGTTTTAGGCATCGGCTTTCTTGAAACAAGGCAAGTATTGTGAAGCGGAGCTGTTGTACAAAGATGTTCTTACTCGAGCTCATGAAAAAGAGTTTGGAAAAGTTGAAGGTGCCTAGATGTTTGGTTTTTCTGTGGAGTAATGCTTTGCAGTTTGCACTTAGTTTTAGTTACTTAATAGGCCTTATAGAAAGCTTTTTTGAAGTGTTTTATTCTTTATGTTTTTAATATAATACAATAATATATTGAAAATAATAAAATTAACTTATTTGTTAGAACAATGCTGGAATGATTTATAATTGGTAAACAGTGGGTGGCTGCTGCCTGGAGTGTTCACTGTACAGTCAGAAGCAGCAGTGATCCTGGCCTATGTTATTAGATTAAAGGTGGGAATGGATGGTGAATGTTTGTGATGTGACATTGACTGATGGCTGCCTTGCATGGAGTTGAGAGAGAGAGAGAGGTTAGGATTAGAAGACAGTGTTGCAGTATTGCAGACTAACAGACATGTGTTGTGAAATGATGCTAATAAAGTGGTTAAAGATGTGCAGAGATCAGAAGGTTAAAGAGTGTTGAACCAAGTGGTGGATGATAGAAAATCCGGTAGTAGGTGACTGAGGAAGAATTGAAGAGTTTTGAAATGAACTACGAAGATGCACTGTTCCACTGACTAACCAGCAGTATGGCAGTGGACAGTGATTGATGATAGCCAGTAACCGTTGATTGGCGTGGTTTTGGTAAGAGGATGTGAAATGTTTATTTGTGTTGTTTGAGTGTCTTGTTGTGTGTTGTAGGCGACAATAAGCCAATTTGGATGCACGCCGAAGAGAAAGAGGAGAATAAGGTGATAACAGCAGATATTTTCCTGTCTCGATCTCTGGCAGTGAATTAATTAATGTGAACTTGATATAAATTTCAGTTTATTATGGCACAAACGACATATTTTAGTAGACACAAGTAACTGAGAGGAGCAAAAACTTGCTAGCAAACCAGTGGCTTAATGGTAGGGCGTTGGTCTTGATCAACGTAGTTACTCTACGTCGGGCTTGGTTAATACTTGGATGGGTGACTGTCTGTGGGTAAACCATCTTGGGATAACCACCCACCTAGGTCAACTCAGCATTTCATCCTCTCGGGGTTCATAAATGAGTACCGGCAACTGGCAATATGCCGGGTAAAGACGTGAGAATCACCTCTGTCGGGTGGCAGGTGGGTGATCCCATATGACAAGTGATCTCACGAGCGCATTAGAGGTATCACACATTATGCTCTATACAAATCGACGTTTACTTTACTTTACTTTACTTACCAGGTATAGTAACAGTGAGAGATCATTGCAGAAGCTGTATACATGATAGCTGCACTGTCAGTGCTAATAACAGATTAGCTAACATACATTCCGTAGACATAGTACCCTGTCCACCTTTCAGCTGTTGGGAAAATGCATTTTCTTAAAAATAATGCATTTCATGATAGCATGTTTTATATTAAAATGCAAATAGTGTACTGAGATGAATACCTGTGGTACTGAATGACAGTGTATTGTGTAATGTTTAGGGAAGGAAGGATATTGTGTTGGCTGAATATGGTGGCTGGTACAAGGCAGCTACAGTTGATAGGTTAGTTAAGGAATTTTATCAAGTCTATGTTAATGAAATATTTTATAAGAGATTATTTTTCAACCTGTCTAAGTCACTTGTTGTGTTGAGAGGGATGTGTGGCCATTAATTGCTACAGTGTTGCAGATACTGAACACATCCGAGTGTCCGATCACCAAATTGTATTAATTTACGTTGCTTGTTTGGTCATTGTTTCATTTTTCAGTACTGTGTATATACGTTGAGTTATATGGTGTTTTGCACTTTTCGTTATGTGATTGTTGTCTATTGTGGTGGTGCAAAACAAGTGAATATTAAAAATAGGGCTGATAACGATTAAAATAAAATTTAATTGTTAACTTTGTAATAATTAATGATTAATTAATAGTTAATTTTAGTTAATTTTAGTTGCGTGCTGTGCCGCAGAAAATTCAGAATTATATCTAATGCTTTGTGTAACTGAGTTGTTTTTTTCGCGTAAATTATCGACACAAACAGTTTTTAGTAGCATGGCCTACTGGATTCTGTCATAATACATTACTGTAGAATATAAGCTAACAGCATCTATATATTTTCCTGTTACACTTTTACTCTTAAAGTCTTATATCAGTTTTGTGGGTTTACAATGTGAACTTCACAGCTTCCTCCGTGAAATCTGTCATCTCTAATTTTTGGAGGCTCAACCACATCCAGTGGGCGATTAATCTTTATCAAAAATTTTAATCGTTAAAAATTTTTAGCGATTAATCGTAAAATTAATCGTTAAAATCTGCAGCCCTAATTAAAAAATAAAATATTACAATATGCCTACTCATAATTAAGTATGACATCTGTACTTGTTGGTAGCACTGCATTGCAGCTGATCTAACTAGGCAGTTTTTACTCTATATTCAAGTGTTGGATGTGGATATTAGGCTAATCTGGTGTAACTGGGCAGAACCAGTCTAGATCCAAGTATAAGTTAATGGCTGTATCAGACTGGTGTTTCAAAGTATGATTGTGCTTCACGATGCAGCCAAACAGCAGTGATGTAGCATTACTATGCATTATACTATGCATTACTAATTTACTGTGCACAATACTTGTAATGTTTATTGTGACGGTGATCGTTCTTGTCAGCCCGACGGTGACAACGACACTGCGCAACCTGGCAGCTCTGTACCGACGACAAGGCAAACACGAAGCTGCTGACACAATAGAAGAATATATATCGAGGCTTCGGCGTAATGTAAGCAATCTGACAGAATATTGACAATTTTGATAATTTGCTCTCTGTATGCCACTTGAAAGGAATCAGTTAGTGCATGTGAGCTAGTACTTTACCACTGTACATGTTCAGACGTTTTTGTTTCCTGTTAAAACTTATCGCTATCACTGAATTACACAGTCTCGTTTTCGGTTTTCTTCTTCGGTCTACATGTAGAACCCGCTAGTCTTGATAACCGTGTGTCTGGCCAGTAACAGTGAAGTGTGTTATTGGCTCAGCCAGTTACGTCACTGTCTGTTGGCACATCAGAATGATATGGAATTCTACAGCAGTTTTATGCATTTTTAATGTATCACATTGCCCAAAAAATATATTTTGGCATATAGATATGATATGAGTGAAATGAAATGTGAAATTATCGATAACTTCTTCTGTTCACAGACATAAATGATTGAATCGGATGCATATTGAAGTCGATAGTTTTGTTGTCTAGTGATACCACTGTGATGTGAGCTAATGACAGTAAAGTGTATCATACGACCATCCATCGTCCATGCTAATAATGACAGTTATGCCTTAATGACTGCATTTTACTACAAAAAGGTTCTAATGGCATATTAACTGCAGCAGTAGAGAGTTGCATCTGTCGTCGTATTTCACTCATGTTGCTGACGTACCATCTTGATTGAGAGTTCGATCATCCACGTCCGACCAACTGATAGTGCTATCTTACAATCTCACTACTGCTGTTGGCAGGCGGGTCTTTCCAGTCTCCACGCTAGTCTTTGGAACAGTCTCCCTACACATCTCACCTCAACACCGTCGCTCACGATTTTGAGGCAGCATCTTAAGACTTTATCTTCCGGCAATCCTACCCTCAGTTAATTATCTGACACTCTGTGCTTACATTCTGCGGTGGACCTAGCAGTAGCTATGTAGTTTAGGCCACATTAAAATCTCGTTGATGATGCACAGATGCCATCACATGTGAGACTCGGCAGCACTGTAATGACTGATGTAACACTAGTGCTGTATTTGACACTCACAATGATGATGACTGATCAACGTTTGTTGTAGGCGATGGATGTGGCCAAGCAGGCCAAGGTGGCCGAAGTCTTGGGTCCCGACTTCATTGGCCGTGGCCGGTCGTCTGGCAAAGACTCGTCACTATTCAGTCCGACAGACGCTGTCTCGTATGAGAAGTTAAACCATGGCCGAGAAGATGAAGTTCACCTTGGTCTTGATCTGTCTCGAGACTCGGTCTGGCTCTGGTTGTTGCACTTACATCACGTCTCTTTCCAGCTTTCACGTGCACTCTATGTTGGCACTTGCTTCCGCTGGCATGGATATTGCATTCGGTCGTCTCTATGGTGCACCGAATACACTCGCTTGATTCACTATTTTAGCAACACCTCTTAACTGACTGTGTTTAATTTGAAATGAAAAAATTTCTTAAAACTGTTGATTTTAATATTTAAGGCACACAAATTTCATAGAAAGGAACTTGTTTTTTAATTGATATTTTTTGCAAATTTGACACTTAAAAACGTGTTTAGCGAATAAAGATGTTCATTTATCTACTATCTAGGAATGTCTGCAAAGCAAGCAGTAATACGAGTAATGTGATGAATTTTCGTCAACAATTATATCACGCGTGTTTGCGGATCATTAATTTCGTTGGCATTCTTGGGTGTATGCATGCACTGTTGTCTGCATACTTTAATGTCGTTGCATTTCACAGCTCACGATGTTAGATAAAATGAAAAGTTGTCTCATAAAGTAGCCATTTGATTGACACTTGGAGGTGCCCGCCACAGTCGGTGTAGATTTTGTGTTGAATGCATGGCATGTGTCAGTGATTGAGTTGCAGTTCTGGTTTGGTTTGAGTATGTAGGCTGACATCCAGTTGAAGCAGAGCAGCTCCATGTCAAAGCTGCGTGCTTCAATAATGCGTAGTGGCGCCCGGTTTGTACAGAAATTGACTAGTCCACACGGCAGCAGTAGTGTCGAGCGGGCACAAATGAGCAGGTATCGCCTCTCACTCACCAAATTCACACTTTAGCATCCGGTCTTACTGCTATTGCACTACTTTGCGACATTTCTTAAATAATTTTATGTGTTTCTGTGTTTTACAACTTAATTCTCTCCTTTATTTGTTTGTGTTTTGCTGTCAATAAAGCGAACGACTTGCGTTAGTTGGGTGATCGGTGTTTAGTTAAGTTCATTGTATCAGCGTAAAGATTAGCTGCTTGCTTGCATTCTGATGAGCAGCTGATATCAGTGTGTGTATTTTAACACTTCTGCAGAGACGCATTGGACGTCTAACTTGGATCTGTTTAAGGCTTCACTGAACTGATATTTGTTATTTTCCCCGAAAGATGTCATGTTTTTTTGTGAAATTAGTTGAGGACCAGAATGAAAGGAATTTTATATTATTTAAATCACGCGAGTGCAGTGCATTAAGTAAAGAAACTCGTAAATAGAATCTGTTTAATAATTGCTTTGTGAGAACAGAAAGTGAATGATAATTAAACTGATTAAATGAATGTATGGCAGCTGAAAATAAGTGAACGTTGAATATAGATAGATACATGAAGAGTTGGCCTGCTGTGGTTTGTTGTGGCAGCATGAAAAGAGCAAGTTCTCTGTCCGGTCTCTCATCACCAGACAACAATGTATGTCATCTTAGCGTCTCTGTCTGCCGTCATCTACGTGTACTGCTACTAATCATGATAGTTTGGCAGATGCTTGCCAGTGAGATTGGATCTTTCATATGTGAAATTATGGGATTTCTAGAGCAACTTTTTTGCCAGCCACAGTGATATTCCCGTCACCCAGTGATTGAGCATCAAAGCACTGAAAGGCTTTTCAGTCATTTTTACATTGTTATTATGTTAAAGTTGGCATTTTTGTGCATGTTTGTGGTGCTAGAATTGCTTCATTGAAACACTTAAACCGGTTGATCTGGTGAAGAAATCAACAGCTATTTGTTTCTGTTGCTATTAATCTGTTTTCCCGTCACGTTAATCTTCTACATTTAAATCTCGTGATGCACCCAACTCTAGTTTCTGCTTATTGCTGACAGTTTTTCTACATGAAACGCTAGCAGCATATTCTCAGTGCAATCTCACTGTTTCATCCATGTCACGTACTGACATATGGCCTCCTTCACTTCTTGATTTAGTTGTCTGGCTGTATGCTATGTGGACATGTAGCGTAGGGCAGGTGGGTGTGTCACTGTGGCTGGCTTGCTGATAGCTACAGCTGCTGGAAACACTATCTTGGTCATACCTGAAGCAGGTGACTGAACTGTTTTTTGTTGCTGACAATCTACGGAGATGATATGCGTCATTGGTCGAGGACATCCATGGATGAGGCAGGCTCTGTGACGACTGATGACAATGACAGTTTAATTCAAAATTATATTTTCCACATTGTACTCAAAAAACATCTTCACGTCTTTGTAGTCTCTATTTGTTTATTTTTTCTGTACCCTTCCTCAAACTTTTGACGTTATCTGCATTGTAATCTGTACATTTCACACACACGTGCTGCAGTTTTATTTAAACAGTAAATCATCTTGCGGCCTATGTCACAGCGCCTTCAGCAAATGTCTGATTGTCGCAGAATGGCAGAAAGAAGACCGACGGCTGGTTAGCTGCACTGCAGAACCGAACAACAAGCTCCGAGCTAGTCTCATGATGAAACCCGACACGTCATCCGTGACGTCACAGCAGTCTTTGTTATTTGTATGTTGCTATGACGATGCTGGCGGCTTTGTACTTGTGGCTGTTTCCACCGTGTATCGTCTGTGCTGCCGCTGCCAAGGCGGGTTTGCATCAGCTGGTCGATATGTATGAGCCGCGTTTTCATTAGGGCAAATATTGTGTAAAATTGTTGCACTGTTTGATAGCTGTTGGAGAGACATCTAGTTGTACCAACATATTAGTACAACCGTGACTGTGTTTCCGAAAGTCTTCAGTATTATTAAAATGATGTCGTTCATTTGTCTCTCTTCACATAGTGTATCTGCCAACGAAGTCGCAGCTTTGCCTGGATTTTTTGTCAACAGAATTATGCGTAAGGTTAAATATTCCAAAGCAGTGGACAGGAAACTCCAGTTTTGTGGAATAATGTTTGAGTTGATACGTAAGATGTTTGTAAATAAGTGTTGAAATTGTACTCATGACACCGAGCAGATAAATGTGAAATTACTGCAAAGCATCTGTGCCTAGCGCTAAGTTCCACAATGTTGTGGTGCTTGCTAGCTAGTAGTATGTGCCAAGTGGAATGTATGTCAAACATGTTTTTGTATAATGCTGGTTTTGACATTGCAATGTGTTATGCACGAGTGATGGTGTCCATGGCATTTCTGTAACACGAGTCAGTGGTCCCACTCTGAATTTTCAAAAATCCCAAGATCTTGTTACGAAAAATCACAAGATTGAACAAAAATTCCCAAGCTATATTGAAAATGCGAGAAAATGGCATGAGAACGGTGAAAATGAGAAAACTTTTACACTTACAATATAGAGAAACTATCGTACTTAGGATACTTGGAGTCATGTGACTGAGTTAGTCAGAATTTCTGACTGACTGAATCCGAATCTGAAAGTTCGGTGTAATTATACCCTGGTCGTTCTGCATGTAGATTTGCGGTCTCAGATGTCAAAATTACACTCAGAATTTTATTTTATTCACGACTGTAAAATCCCAAGATTGCACAGAAAATCCCCATATCCCAAGTTGACCTCGAAATTCTCAAGATCTTGGGAAAATCCCAAGCAGTGAAGCATTGACACAAGTCCAGGATGCATTTCGTGTCTGGACATCTTAAATGTCACGCTTCACTGGATTTAATACTTTCAGTTTTTTGTTTTTTTTTTGTATATGGTAGTCAATTTTGTATAGTGTTGTTTAAGTTTTTGTGTTTTTCTTGGTTGTAAGTATGTTTAGTTTTGCTAGTCATATTGGTGATTAGTTTGCGTGCCATACGTGGTTGGACTTAGGGGTGTGCAGAATTGATGTTTTTGTTTTCGTTTGGATTTGGTTTTTGAATATTTGGGTTGGGATTCAGTTAGATGAGTACACTCTGGTCAGTTTCAAAAAATCAAGTTCAGTTCGAATTTTAAGATATTTAATTATTTGATAGTTAAGCGATCATTAGATTGCCAAATGACGAATAAAAGGTCATTATACCGTACCATTATACCATTTGTTTTAATAGGCTTTGGAGTCTGTAATCTGTGAGATAGAACTGTGCCGCTAACTATGTCACATGCTTATCTGTAACTTACTTTTTTATGTATGAAATAGCGAAGTTATCTATAAGAAATTCACTATTTCAATAGGTATTGCAGAAGAAAAACAGCTTTGCGGACTGTACGCCGTTTATTACTGACAACTGATGGCACGGATATGAAATTTTAGTGACGGTTTGGATGGGTTTGAGTTGTAAAAACCGAATTTTAATTGAATTTCGGATTCCTGCACACCCCTTGTTGGCTTTGTGTCAATCAAGTGATTAGCTGCTAGCTGGGGGAAGATGGACTTGGAAATGTTGAATGTAATGTTAAACTCTGCTGCCGCAGCATCTACGTCTGCTGTAATCTGATGAACTTTGTCTTAGTTGCTGATGCCATCACTGTTCAGACTTCGACATTACTTTCCAAAATTTCGTGTCAGAAAACCAGAGAAATTATGGCACTGAGAATGCCAAAACTTGTAGCAACTCAGTTGCTTACAGGGCGTCCGAGGAAGCTCAGATTTGTGTTCATGCAAGTTGCAACAACGGTTGCACATTGTTCATTGTTTATTACTGAAGCTTGTGTTTAGCTTACAGTTGGCATCTTTCTTTGATTACTTATTCAAGTTTATAAGTTAGTTTTTGCAAATAAATGCAATGATAAAAATAAAGGAGTCATTAATTGTTGGGTAGGATAGGTAAAGAGATGGACCATTGTGGATCTTGACAAGTCATTTGTCATAACAGGAAGAGCACAAAGACAGTCCATCAAAGAGAGGAGTCTATAACACTTAAAATATATTACACAGTTTAATGTTGTAAATTTTTCACCGAGTTCTGTTACTAAGCAGCATATATTGTCATTGATGTGAGTTGCTGTTCACTTTACCATGTACCATAAAAAAGGAACCACTTATGTCTTTTCGTAGAAAACAAACCAGTGGGTGTAAATAGTGAAAATTAGCTCATTTACAGGGTTTTGTTGCTGCTTTTGACTGGTTATTATATTTTAAATTATGTTGAATGTCAAATGTTCTTTGCAAACGGAGACACCCAGCCACTTATCACGCTGTCGGCCAATATTTAGCAGTTTGCTGATGGCGTCTGTCGGAGTGTTGGCATTGGAGCACATTTTCATTGATGCTCGTAGGAAAATAAATGGTCAGTACTACCTCATGCATAAACTTTTGCCCAATATCAGAGAGTTCTGATTTTTTTACTTCACCTTCCAACAAGATTCGGCACCTGCTCACCGCGCACAGAAGACGGTCGATCTGGCCTGACACCAGACTTATCCGCCATCACTGTGGCCTACAGATAGTCCAGATCTCAACCCAGTCGATTACTTGATATGCAGCGTTCTTCAGCAGCGGTTTATAGCCAGAAAATCCAAAATGTGGACGAGTGTGACGTCGTATCGTTGAGGAATGGGAACGCCTGGTCCAGTGTATGATCGAAAATGCAGTCAAACAGTGGCGTTGACATATTCGCTCTTGTGGCTGCATGGCTGCAAAGGGCAGACATTTCGATAATGTGCTGATCTACAGTGTCTTTTTTAGCTGCGTAGCAACATTGAAAGTTTCATTTTTGTCATACATGATATGACTGATACGATTTTTAACTATCTGTTGCACTTTGCTATAAATTCGATTCAAACTTAATTCCCCAAGATAATGTGGGAATGTGCTTAAGGTGTGATTGAAAATATGTGATTTTTGTTGGGAATTTAATTCTCTTCATTGGTGAAAGAATTTGAAAATCAATCAATCAATCATTTATGTAGGTTAGGGTAGATTAAGTATCGGTTCCTTTTATGTGGTACACGGTGTATATATATGTATAATCAGGCAGACTGAGGCAGTTTGTGGACAGCCAAAAGACTCACCTAGCACTGCTGGCTGTATAGCTGCCTGGCAGATCGCAGGCCGCCATCACCACATTCAGTCACATGCACACGGTATTTTGCAATATCTAGGCCGTTTGAAAAGAGGAGGGGCTGTCATCTAAGTCGTGTGATGTTCTGCAGTCTAACGTTCTCAACTTGTACATTACAATATTGTGAGTAACTGTGAGGGAATGAATTTTGCATTGGCAGGTGCTGATGCTATTTTCTCAATTTGTAAAATATTTGTGTCTTTAATTGTTATTAATTATTTTGTATTCATATTTCAAATGTATGAATAATTTCCATTCTGTGTTCAGAAGAGCAGTAATGTTTGCTTTTTTTGTTAGAGTATTGAGTTCTCTGCTCTGTGAGGTTCTGCGGCGGCAGTCCCACCGCCGTTCAGGCATGGTGAACCTGCCCTCTGTGGGAGCTATCCCCTAGTCACCCCATATTAGTGTAGACTAGGGGACTTGTTGTGTTTTTGTGTTTATATGTCTGCCTATTGTATTTTTGCGTTATCTATATGTTCCTTCAGTACTTTGATATTGTTGGTTGGGTCTTTTGACCTGTAAAAACCGTCTCCCATATAACCTATACTGTGTTGGCGGGGACGTAAAACACTGCTCAATCCATCCAACCCTGATCATGTGGTTTTGAATTTTTTGATAAATGTGGAAACAGTTGCCCAGGGACTACCGGGCGACATGCATGCGCTGGTCTGCTGTAAGGGATCATCCAGATATTCCGGGTGGCAAAAATTTGGGGTGAGGGTATGTAGAAACTGGGTTTCGGCGAGAAAATTTAGTAATACAGTACATCTGAAACGGAGCAAGAGAAAGCATAGTTAGCATATCAAGCATAGTTAGTATTGAGTGCATTCAGCTTATTGCATGCAAATGACTGATGACATTGAATGACCTTGGTTCGGCTATAATGGAAATAGTTCATCGCGCGTGCATCGCCGGCCTAGCTAACATGAGGTTAACATCTGCTGCAGTCATTTATTGCTTAAAAACAAACTAAATATGAAACTAAAAAGTAACAACACTATGGCGCACGCATTTTGAAACAGCGTGCATATGCATAATGACCCTTCATGGTCGTCCAAGGTCGTTGATTTTGTCGGCAATCGAAAACGCGTATGGGACTTCCTATATTGGTCCTCAATAGTAACCCTGCATGGTCCTAGTTAGTACTTAATACTTAATTGCCGCGTTTCAGAGATATTAGAGGTTTCGTACGCCGAAAGCCAAGTTTTAGCCGACCGTACGCGCGTTTAGCCTATGCTACTGTGTGTCCACTGTCAGTCTGTCGTCTGTGACGTATGTATTGTGTCTAAACGGTGCGTCATAGAGCTAAAGGGGATTGACAGCATATAAGAAGTCGTATTGTGAAGAATCGATTGGTACCAAAATGAATGACCTTGAGGCTTGACCTTTGTTTAGAGGGCGTTTAAGGTTACATTCGCCATTGAATATCTTGTAAACCGTTACAAATAGAGACTTATTGGTTATTGCCAATGGCGAATCGAATGGTCACGTGACCATCATGTGATAATGTCACATGATGGTCAAGACCCTGAAAGGTCATTAAGGTAAATGACCCCAATTTATGCTTAGGGCCCAACATGTCGAAAACAGCTGGCGATGCTATTTAGCAACAATCGCTAATTACTAGAT
>Ga0056129_1000228_pt1 | contig 12932 bp, 7 predicted proteins | sample WorMetLIZISLAND1_FD_71118 | JGI IMG/M metagenome (GOLD analysis project Ga0056129, IMG submission 71118) | Marine gutless worms symbiont microbial communities from Max Planck institute for Marine Microbiology, Germany - Olavius loisae LIZARD... ...
TCAAAACGTTTGGCACTTTATCACATTTTGATCTCCTTGCAAAACTGAGCCAGTGTGTGAAATTTGGCATTCTTACCACTAATTTGAACACTTTTTCACTTAACTGCTGCACTAATCAGACTTGGTGGGGTTAAGTGCCATAGAAGCAGACATGAATGGAGCTCAAGCATAACTAGAGTCAGATGTTTTCTTTAACAGTTTCAACATCAAACAACACGTTCCATCTAACACTGAATTCACACTGTCAGAAAATCTCAAATTTTTACACACCCTGCAAAAAGTGAAAGAAGTGAGTATTTTGTTACATGCATACAGTGTACATAAAACATGCAAGTTGCTCTGAAACAGCATCAGTTTGACTGTGGAGATGTCACAGATGTGACTTTCGGTGGTCATAAACATTCAGGGTCCAAAGACATCAGAACATGGCAAACCCAATGTCAACACATTTTGTTGTTTTAGCCGGCAGCCTTGATGACTTATGTGGAAAAACTATGTCAATGTAGCATGCCAAACGTAACGGAAAATTGATGTCACAGTGTTCATCTAGTAGAGACAGCAGTCAGACCTCTGCAGCCTACATACGTATATCACAGTATCTCTGCTGTCATACCAGTTTATACACTGAATCTCTGGAAAGAAACGGTGATGCCATATTGTGAACGTGACTGGTGAAGCATCTGTCTGGTGCACTGAGAACCACCTGTTCAAGCAGGCCAACACGATCTGAGGACTATTCAAGAGCAAACTCAACAGAACCGAATTGAACTTTAAACAAATACAAAATAAAAGCTAGCCATTTCGGCCGATTCACTCAGTGATAAAAGTATGTAGTTCAGAAACAATAAAATACAGCATACATGCACAACACAGTTCACAATTACTACTGCTACGACAACTCATCTGTAAGAACAATGACAGACCTTGCTGTAATTAATAACAGCTTCTTTATAGTTATCAATGATATCCACAGGAAGATTTGACGGCATGCATTTCCGAGATGGATTTTCAACAGCTAGGTCGAGGCCACTAGGAGTTATCTGTACTGAACTGGTTGCACCTATAAACATATAAAACAAGCACAAATTTCTAACTATAGACGCAGATAGGAAATTACAAATAGCTAAAAACATACATACAAACATATGTGCATAACATAACATACACAACAAGCCTACTAAACTGTTACCATGAGGAGATCAGAATATCCTAGCACAATTACTGTTCTAGGGAATTCAAAACAATAAAGAAAAAATGTAATTTGATAGCATGCAGGTGTCAATTTTGGCACTGCCTCCACGATATTTCAACTCCAAAAATCCTTGATGCATACAACAAGTTTTTACTGCAACACTGAAGCTAACGCTACTTCAGAATTCCCCTCTGGATCACCTCAATCACCCTCCCAGTCCCCTTGTTCCGCTGTACTGCATAATGCTTAAATGTAGGATAGGTATAGGTGCCGTACGAAGCTTGGGAAACCGACAAAGAGCCAGTATAGCTAGGGAAGAAGTCTCCGATGTGATGTGGGGGAAGAAGAAAGAGAAGCACATCAAACATGTCAGACATCATAGCTCCAGTCACTGTCCGATCCCATCCAGCTACTCCTACTTATAGTCCACTCAGAGTCAACCTATAGCCAGTGTATAAACTTAGCCAGTATATTGGGACCCTTATTGTCAGTTGTGTGTCGGCAACTTTGATGCCAAATATCTCAGAAACTAAGCCGTTAGGGAGCTCGTGTCCAATAGGAAGCCTACGGGAAAGTGCCTACGGGCGTCAATTGGTGACGTCATCGACGACGTCACGTGGACGTCACGTGACTATGACGTCATATTTGTGACATCACAATGACGGTAACATCAAAGTCGTCACATTGGGAAACTAGGACCTGGATCAACTGTGGAACCAATAAGCACACATTAAAGTAGAACATCGGATTACATGAGCACAACTGGATTACAACTAATGGAGAAGCAGCATTCCGCACAACAGCACTCTGATGCTTGTGCATGTAAAATTGCTAAAAAGGTTTGGGCATTCGAGGGTTAACCTTAACCATAAACTGGGTGCAGTAGGATTACACTGTGATCAATAAACTTCAGTCACAGTTTATCCAGCTGGGACGCTGCATTATGGACCTAATCACCAGTGACTAATAGAAGTGTGCATCAAATGGCTGGGTTCAGTTGAGTCAGGTTTAACGTCCCACTCGACACAGTTTACGTCATATCAGAGACGATATTTTTACAGGTCTGACGATCCAACCAACAGCGTCAAAGCAATGAAGGAAGACAACAATAAACACAAAACAACACAATAAACACACACACACACACATGCATACGCATACATACAAGAAAACAGAAAATCGCCTAGTGTACACTAATACTATTGGGTGACTAGGGGACGGCTCTCGCAGAGGGCAGGGTCGCCAAGCCTGAACAGCGGTGGGGCAGCCGCCGTGGTACCCCCTATCAAATGGCTGGATGGCAGAAACAAAGTGACAGTTATTCATGAGATGCAAAAAGCTTGAATCATCAATTCCTTGTTATTTAAACTGTATATGACGTTCAATTGTTCATATCATACTGCAAATTGGCAATAAAGTGGTAGCACTTGCACGTCTGTGAACTCACTCCTCAATGCAGTCGTATTGAGTGATGTACTCATAGCTGTCAGCAACTCATGGCGTAATGAAAACGACGCGTTCCGCTGAACTGGCAGCGCAGACGTGTCGTGTTTTAGCAGAACAACAGATGCACAGGCCAGACCCTCATATGCACCTGCAACACCATTAGACAGCGGTAACAAACACAGCAGTACAGCACTGAGTTAAGACAAATATACAAAGTCAATAGCAAAAGTCACGTATTACATCCCCTGTAAATTCTGAACCCCCTAAAGTTTGATCATAACTCTTTCATGGCAGCAGGCGACTATAGTCGACCGCTGGGATGACGGGGGGACTCGCTATGTGGTCCTGAAACTCTGCCATGGTTTAGCAGATTTAACATTAAACTACATGTAGTTATTACATTTATTACACCGCAAAAGAGTTAAAATGTGGCAAACATGACCGTGTTGTGGACATTTTAGCACTACAACACCTTTAACCTGTTCAACATCGAACCACAGATATGAAATACTTCATTCTGGGTTGATTGGTTACACTCTTTATTATTGGCACAAACATAGTCCAAGTCCGTCGATGTATGTTCGTGGTTCATGGCTCACATAATGAACTTTCATACCAAGCATATGCCACTGGCATATGGCACTCACGTGTTAAAATAATGCTACTTTAGGGGGTAAAACTCCGTAAAAACTAGAAAATGAGCTTGATTATGCATTATACCTGCATTGTATGACAACTGGACTCATTCTGACACATTTGACGAGTAGTGGATGTGATACTCATACAGCACCAGATTACAAAAACACAGCCATTCTCCATTACCTAAGATATCGCCGTTACAATAGTCTATGCTACACAGTGAACAGGAATAACATTAAACCATTGACAAGTTTTAATTAATACAACTCAACATAAGCATTACCAGCCAGCCAGAGTGAATCATTGGCAGAGCGCAGAAGCTCAACAGAAGTTTGATAATGCAGAAGAGATTCGGCCGGCACTCCAGCCAGAAGACACAGATCACCGACATGCTTCTTCTGTCGTCCTTGACATCTCTTCCTGTAGACCCTGTGTATCACACACAGACACGTTCCTCTAGATGGCAGCTATGTCAGAATGTCTCATGCATGGTGGTATACTCGGACCACTACAGTTCATCAGACTGTATTCTGCAACGACTCCACCAAATAAGAACTTTTTAGAACTTTCTGATTTTTAGCAAATAAAAGACGCGATAGATAGAGACTCATTACGCGTTTTTGTTGTAAACCTGTATCGGATAATATATAGAAAATAGTCCAGGAAACATTTTGATTTTTGGTTTCACATAAATCGACACATTTGCAACAAAGATACCACATGCACCAAGAACGATTTTCACATTTCCGTTCCCAATGACCTCAGCATTTTATCTCAAAATTATTTCAACACGTAAGGTATAAACTCCCATGAAATATGAACTTTCTAAGACGTTCCAATTTTGAGTAAATAAAAGACGTAACCGACAGAGAGACAGACGTGTCAAGAATTGTGCATTTTTACCGGTAAAGTGTATAAGACAATATTTGACGAATGGGCCAAAGATCATTTTTAGTCGTGGTTTGATGTAACTACAACTGCATGATTGGAGGTAAATAATAATAACAATTCGATCTGCAGGGGAACAACACCACACAACGACGGCAAGATTATGGTCATCTTGCTTATGCAGCCTACATTGATTTGTGTGCTGCCTTTAATTCACTCAGCTGATCACTGCTTTGGTTACTGCTGATCAGGCTCAGGATTGATTACTGACAAGACAGTCAGATTAATCAGGGCCCTGTAAAACAACTATGTCAGCTGTGTGACATAAAAACATTACTCAAGGAAACCGATTGTATACATTTGATTTACGATTACCTTACCGTAAATGCGTGTGCAATGCATCCCAATCTGAGAGTGCTTGGTTCACGAATGAAACTGGAGTTAGCCAAGGGTGTGTGTTGCCAAGGGCATAGACTGGTTGCTCAAAAGAACTGCTGCAGAAAGATGCCATCATGTAAAGTGCACAATTAATTGCCCGGCAGTTTAACATGGCAAATTTAGTAAAAAATTGGTGGAACAGTTGCAGCATAGACACTGTATAGAAATTTGAACTGTGGGGGCCAGCCTGCTGTGGTTGACCACATATATTTGTGTTCTGGCACTGACTGACAATTGTGTCGAATTTAGTTGCTCTAGATTAAACAGTTCTGTGTGGTAATAGGGGTTTCTTCCAATATTGGGGATGCTTGGGTTGGGCTAGGTGTGACCTGCTAAAACATTCCACAGCAGCATAGTTACAACGCATATCATACCATGCAAAAACGAGTTCACAGGAAATGAAATTTACGATCGAGAAAAAATTCTGGAGAATATTAGCATCGTGAGTTGAATCACTGCATGTAACTGGCTTAAATGTGCCAAGTGTGAAGAATATCAGATGAAAACAAATACATACAAACAGCTCATCATATTATTATTATTAACAGTACATCAGCAAAAATTCTATAACAGTGAGTAGTATTTTTTAGGCTTAGACCGATACCAGTACTCAGTATCGGTATCAGGCTTGAAATACGGTTATCGGTTAACGAATTACCGGTAAAATTACCAATTACCGATTGCATTTTTCAGTCACTGACAGTGATCCAAGGCGTACGGACGGACTGGTCCATTTAGTTCATGTTTACCCAGCATTTGACTGGTCAAGCCTGCTCCTCTCCCAACCCCGCATCTGGTCATCGCAGCCGTGATAGACGGGGATGGGGCTGACGGTGCGGTGCGGTGATACGATTGATCAGGGCTGAACTACACTAGTGCATCTGTGAGCAACTTGGCTTAAGTGACGTCGCTGCTAGTGTTACCGCCAGTGTTGGCTGGACCTAGCAACCAAGGCCATTCTCCAGACGACTTCCTGACGGCAGCATATGATATGATCACGTGATGCGTGCGCACTCTGCTGCTGCCAGGACGGGCATCACCGCCAGCAGAAGCAGCACAGACGATGAACAGCAAAATGACCAAAGGCTTACGTTAAAATTCGCTTGATGCGTCAGCTGAAATGTGACGTCACTATAGCAAAGGCCGAGGCCAGTAGGATGGTCGCGGACTGTGACGTCACAATGGTAACGATAACCTGTTTTCAAAATCGGTAATTGGTTTTGATATACTAACGTTTTAACACCTTTAGTATCTTCTGCAATACATATACACGCACAACGCAACCCTGTTCACTGCTCTTGCATGCTTTCGTCGTGGTGGCTGTGACGTCAATACCAATATCGATATCGGTACCGGTATCAGTGAAGGTCTAAAGTATCGGTATCGGTGTTATCGGGAAATTCTGGTATCAGTCTAAGCCTAGTATTTTTTGTCGGAAACTTTAGCTTAAGTAAGTCAGCCTAGAGACATTTTTGGTGATTCTCATCAACAAAAAAAGGTGAAAAATGTAAAACTTAAGTACCTGCTATCGACGTCGGCAACGAAGCTATCTTTGCGCTGTTCAAATGGGGCCGTAAGAAGCATCAAGTTGTCTACATGCTCAGACGACCGGTCAAGCCGCTTACTTTCCAGAACCCAAAACAGTGACAAAAGGAACTCAACGATCTGCTCGTCAATGTCTGACAGTTGCTCATTGCCACCAGCAGACCACAACACATCACTGGAACTCGCCATTATACAGGTCGACCTGTCGTCAGCAGCAGAACGAGCCACAGTTGCACCACTGTCAAGTTGAACGTCTCTGACACACACCGACTCACTGGCTACTGAAATCTGCTGTTGACTGTCAGCGCCACTACATGATAGCTTTGCATCATTGCCAGCATGTTTCTCAAATATCACAAGTCTTGAATCTAACAAAGTCGAATCATATTTCTCCTGAACAGCAACCGACCAACACACTGTGATAGTCATGTGTAAATACACGGTGCACCTTTCACTCAGCCATGACAATAACTACACAGCTCTCGTGTGCAATAAAGTCCCTTATACAACACAGTGATACACACAATTCTGTTAAAATGTGTACCTGCAGAACGGATGTGTAACTGCGAATTCCAAAATTTCCGGGTGTTCCCCTTGGAGTAGACCGCTGATGTTTGGGTCTGCAGAGAGCGAATATCCCATGCTAACTAACCGTGAAATTATTTGCGAAGAATTCCAACCTATGTGATCACAATCCACCAACGTTACAGACAGACAGACAGACAGACGGAGAGGCGACATGCGACCGAAAGACTGCGCTTTGCACTAAAGTGCATCACACGGCAAAAATGCATTTCTCCACATCAGTTAATGACATAAATAAACGTAGTCTCCTCATGGCTCTAATTTTTCACAATTACAACACATATTTTCTCGCAAAACTATTCAACCCAAAGTGTCAAATTTAGCACAATAACCAACCATAACTAGAACATAAATATATACTGTTCATCTAAGACACCAAACACCATCAATCTCGGTGTCCCAACTAATCAACCTAATTCTATGAAATTTGGAAACATCACAGGCTGAACATTAGTTCTGTTGTGGAAGCCCAGCTGCGCGGCCTCGTCTCCCAGGAAATTTCCACAGTAGCAGCTGCACCAGTGCGTGGGCTGGCCAGCAGGCTGACGTCAGCGCGGCGGGCTGATGTCATCACGTCTTTGTCTAGCCAGTCTGTCTAGACGGCGGGAGTCTAGCGCGAGGGACAAGCACGTGTAGTTTAGACGTATGGTTTAAAAGTCTGAATTTCTGAATATATTCCATCGAAAATCGCTTAAAACGATCCGACAAGAGTTTGAGTGTCTTTATCGACGACGGCGCGTCACTTGTAGAACTGATAGTCCGTCACCCTCCAACCCACGACCACAGCTAGCCGGAGCATGCAGGACGTACAAGGGGTGGACGTGACAGTTCAAGACCTGTGTTAACGGCGACACATCAATTCCTATGGGAGCCTCGTGTGACTTTCTGACTTTTTCCCCCACGGCCCTAGAGGCTAGACCCCCAACCGATTTTCATGCAAAATGGCTCAAACGACATGGACTCACGCAAGCGCAAGGATGTGCTTTTTGCAGTAAAAATCGCTACTTTTCATACCCATGATCTCCAGACCCGTTAATAGGTCAAAATTTGACAAATTTTTTTACTTAGAAATTTTTCGCTTCATTTCGGCTTTAACATTAGAGGTCCTCGGGAGAACACCCTTATTCTTCATCGGAGCCCAATGAAAGTGACATAGTGAATAGGCAAGTGGGTGTGAGAAATTGAAACATGTACTTAAATTTTACATAGCGGGTACACATCATGTGATATCGCACATGCGCAATGATGATTCAGCATTGTGTCTATGATGTCGAATGGTCACGTGACCGTTGATGTCACATGACCCAAAAATTTCAAGTTGACTACAGTATGTTTGGTGCCCATTATCTAAACAAGAAACCTAGCTAACGCCAGGTCAGCGCGCGACAGCCGTGTGTGTATGAAGACTTTTTGCTATCTCACCATTGTTTGATGCCCTCTAGCTGACGAATGCCTTGCGATAGCAACGCAATCTATACATCGTTGAAAAGTACATTTAGTGGGCTACAATTCTGTCTCTGAATCTTCATTCATGTAGCAGTTATAGCCTCCAAAACACGAGAAATGTCGCGAAATTCCAAGAGAATTTGACCTTACAGCAGTTCAAGGTCATCCAAGGTAATCGATCTTGGTGTCAATGGAAAGCCCATATGTGACTTCCTATTAGTCATTAATTGTAACTTTAGCCATATCTGCTACCATTTTCGACATATTCACGCTTAAAGATAGACAAGAAAGCCTAGCCATGACATAATGCCAGGTAAGCGCGCGACAGCTGTGTGTGTATGAAAGCTTGTTTTTGCCATCTCACCATTGTTTGATGCCCCTGGCTGAGGAATGCCTTGCGATATCAAGGCAATCTATACATCGCTGAAAAGTGCATTTAGTCGGCTACAATTCCGTCGCTGACAATACGGGTCTATCTTCATTAGTTTAGCTGTTATTGCCTCCGAAACACGGGAAATGTTGTGAAATATCAAGAGAATTTGACATTAGAGCAGTTCAAGGGCATCCAAAGTCATCGATCTTGGTGTCAAAGGAAAGCCCATACGTGACTTGCTATTAGTCATTAATTGTAACTTTAGCCGTATCTGCTACGGTTTTCGAGATATTCACACTTTTAGAAAACTGCGGATTTTACCCACCCGTCCCTTGTTTGACGCTCCCGTTCGGAGGGAACCCCTTAGAATTTCTGGATGAAACTTACCCTGCAAAAACTAGAGGGATGGTGCTACCATATAGTGAAAATTTCATAATCATAACCTCAACCGTTTTTCTATGATTCACCCATGTGATAGAGAGACAGACGGGCGATAGCATATAGTGCACTAAGCATATATGCTGATGCGCACGAAAAATGGCTGGAGATACAGACTTGGTGACAGTGGAACACCTATAGGAAATGGCTACCTGCGAATCAAATTGTCACGTAACCAATTTGCCATCACGTGACCCTGAAAAGTCAAGGTCATGACGCTAATATGTTTGATGCACTGTATCTCGAAAATGGCTGGCGACAGAGACTTGGTTCCAAAGGACAATAAATAAGGAATGGCCTATACTGAGTCGAATGATCATGTGATCAATGACGTCACATGTCCAGTCTTCTTATTCGGAACGGATGACATATTGTCATGCCATTTCCAGAAATGACAAAATTACTTGGAAATATGGAACAACAGCAAATATGATACAAAAACTGCAGTTTATCACAGTTTATCATTGCCCACCTAAAGCAGTATTACACTGTGACAACTGCGGATTGGTAATGAAATTTGGCGTCAGAAAACTAGAGTCTTGGGGCTACCAGATGGGGAAGAAATCATGACGCTAGCTTTCTTCCTTTTGACACAATACCGGCGCGTGACGGACAGACGGACGGACAGAGAGACAGACACGTTGCTGTGCCTATTACCCGCGCTAGCATAGCGTCGCGCGGGTAAAAATGGCAGACAATTTGTTGACTATTCGATCAGTTTGATCAGGTTTTGCCCACCAGCGAACTGAGTCAAGATGCTTTTTTGTGGCTCTGCATCAGCTACGCCAGATTTGTCATTACGTTCCAGCTGCCACATTCCAGATGCTGGTGGTCACATTCATTCACTCCAGACTGGACTATGGCAACAGTGTGCTCGTTGGTCTCCCAGCTTACCTCATATGGAGATTGCAGTCTGTTCTTAATGCGGCAGCGCGGTTTGTCTTCCATCCGACATAACCGACCCTAAGTAGGTGCCATATGCAGTATATTTTCAGATTCTGTTTATGAATGTTTAAAATTAAGATGAAGTGGACCACGTGGTTTGATAAAGGACATATGAAAAGTTATCAGGTTTGCAACCAAAATGAACTGAAATTTGCAGAAGATTTTACAGAAATACAGATCTGACCAAACATCACAATATGTAGTTCTACGTGACCGCCATTATGAAAGTGACTACACCCAGTACATACATCTGACTTCACTCGTCAGTGAACAACATGAGTACAGTTCCGCTCAGTTTCATGTAAACATCTTACGTAACAAATTTGAGCTTAACTTATACATGAGTATACGACTTAGCACATGCACATTACTTAGCATGTTAACAAATGTATCCTACCTTCATTTGTTCATAGTAGCAAAACAGTTCCTCAACACTGTCCTGTTGTTCACAACTTCCAACCATAATTAAACCCATTGCACGCCGATGCACCTGAAAATCTCCCCAAGCATTATTCTCTATGGCATAGTATTTCCGATATCGGATATGTACAGATCGTGATGTCTCTGGAATGTTCAAAGATTCCAATCGCGCTATGCGCTCAAATATCTTGTTGAATCTCTTTGGCTTCATCTCTCCGCATGCTGGCAGCACCAAAACGAGAATCCGTGCGTGATCGTCGGCACACTGACCAAAGTCAACGAAGCTCATTCTTCATAAACCTCCGACACACAGCAAATATTACTTGTACATCGACACAGACAAACTCGACACTGCAAACACACACGACGACCACACATACACACGGTGGTCCAATAAAACCAGACTGTTTGCGAACAGCTGTAAAATTCTTAAGTACTAAAATAAAAATCAAACTATCAAAGTAAAGATACTCAAGGAGAAACTATTGCATGCATTGTTGTCAAAAACAACTAGAAATATGGGTCAGAGTCCAACTTAAGGCAAGCTGCCCGTCGCCGCAATACAATTTAGGGGGTTGTAGCTCATGTAAAAATTTGATGAAGCAGCACTGTAAGGGCTGAAATCATATCATATCATGAAAAGTCAAAATTAGGGCGACATAAGTGCCCTAAAGGCACAACAAGGGCGCATAACACCTAAAAACAGTAAATAAAATGTTACGGAATGACAGCTGCATTATGTAGCAATGTCTTCAAGTTTCTCGTGAAGCAGTCAGCAGAGACGGTCGCATGAAGTGAGAGCGGCAGATTGTTCCACGCACGGGGAGCTGCGACAGCGAATGCCCGATCTCCAAGTGATGAATACGTGCGCAGTACTGCCATAGTCCTCAACTCTGCCGACCTGAGTCCAGCTCGGGTATATGCGACTCTGCAGTTCGACCAAGTAGGATGGAGTCCGTCCGTGCAGACAGCGATGCACCATCATACACAGCTTGTAGTCGATGCGTTGCTTGATGGGCAACCAGTGATGATCACAAAACAGTGGTGTGATGCGGTCTCGCCTTGATGCGTTCGTGACCAGTCGTACGGCGGCATTAAGGACGGACTGCATGCGCTGGCGGTCGCAGGCTGGAAGTCCTATGAAAACGACATTGCAGTAGTCCAAACGACTGCATACAAGGCTTGTAACGAGGGTGTTAAGAGCGTGCACAGGCACAGATCGCTTGGTGGTTCATATCGGCGTTAGCGATTCGTAGCACGACAAGACATTATTGTTGATGCGAGTTCTTATCATCATGCTGCCGTCTACGAACACGACCGAAATGTTGTCTTCCAAAAAAGTCAGCTGGGTGGATCGACATGAGTGAGAGTGCTCGTAACTTTGTTGTTAGTGGACCAAAGTTCACCAACTTTATTTCGCCCAGTATGGGATGTTGCAGTTGAACACGTGCTTTTCGGATTTTCGTTATATTGATCACTTCCAAAGGTATTTGTGATCAAAGTAAAAAGTTGTCAAAAATTGAGCCAAATTTTGTAAGTTTTTTTGCGCTCCCAAATTTTATGGTTGGGCCTCCCATAAGTTGGACCAAAATTATCATGCTTGCTCCCCGGCATTTCTAGTGGCAAAGTTTCATGAAGTTACTCCCACTATTCCTAAAGTTATAGGCACTCACATGCTGAATTTTAAACCAAATTTTATACGATCACCCTTAAACCGAAGAAATCTACAACAAATCAATGAGGCCGCCATCTTGGATAATTTTGAATGGCCATATCTCTGCAACGGCTCATTCAATCCACTTATATAGCGCGCATCGTGCAGTCATCATTACGATAGCACAGCTTTCTTGTTAGTGTAGTGGTTTAGTCTTGTGTGGTTGTAAGAGTTCAAAAATGAAATTAAAATCACAATTTTAGTAATTAATTAGCACCCATCACTGATCGCCAAAGTATGTACCATGCATGTGGTTACTACCACAAACCAAGACTCAGTTTCGGGTTTGTGTGAAAATTTAGTTCAGGATTTCTCCTAGGTGACCGAGACTCAGTAAGCCAAATCTGCCTTCACCAGAAAACTAAGCTTGAACTGGCAGCACGTACCGACTGAGCTGGTTTGTAAACCAAAAAGCCGCCAACTTAGCCGGCCGTCAGCCACGAAAATTTTGCTAAGCCGCCGCCGCCGCGAAAATCGTGGCTAAGCCGAGATCACTGGTGATCCCGTAACAGTTACCGGGACAGGATACACTACCAATATACATACATACAAAGTGACGTCTTTTGGTTACGTTTCGTAACCGGTGTGACTAATTACCACAAAGGACCACAACGGACCACAACGGGCCGCAACTGAGGCAGATTGTAGCGCCAGAAACCGCAACGGACCAGTTTAACACCTATGGGCCATGACTAGATGTAATAGAGTAATTAGTAACCACAACGGACCGCAACGGAAGAAGATTGGGGCACCGCACAATGGAGGCAGATTGTGGCACCGGGAACAAGTGGTCGAATTACAGCATAATTTATAAGGGGGCCGGAAAATATGGCGAGCGATAGCGAGCCTAGAAAAATTTTCTT
>Ga0056129_1000230_pt1 | contig 12924 bp, 8 predicted proteins | sample WorMetLIZISLAND1_FD_71118 | JGI IMG/M metagenome (GOLD analysis project Ga0056129, IMG submission 71118) | Marine gutless worms symbiont microbial communities from Max Planck institute for Marine Microbiology, Germany - Olavius loisae LIZARD... ...
GTGCTACCCACACGCGTTTGCGTTGTAATAAACTGTTCAAAACTGCTTTTTTACTCACTTTCTGTAAAAACCTTTGCCTATCATCTTTAAGTGACGCAAGACACATTTTAACTTGTCTTCATTTGTCCATTAGTCCTTCTGGGCAGGGCATGTCTCTCCAGTGTTCTGGTAATGAACCATTGTTTACATTTGCCTCAAACAGCAGAACTCAGTGGGCCGTGGTCACCCACAGCAGGCACTACAGCTCATGGAAGGCAGATCAGGCGCTCCAACAGTCAAGATGGCCGCTCTCTGTTATCTAATTACCACAGCAGAGACTACCATGTGCCAATATTCATGGAAACAGCCACCAGTTACAGATTAGTCATGACACTGGTGAACCATTTGTGTTGGCATGAGAAATTAATCTCAGAACATATTCGAAAAAAATCAAGGCCAAGTGTCCACCCCCATCCTTGGCTTGAACCCAGGCCGATAGAGGCGACCAGAGAGGCACCTCGGCTACTGTAGCCTAATCATTAGTCTACTGAGGCCGACATATAATATCTTTTTATCACAATACATACAGCAAGCTTAGCTTCCTTCTGTTTCTCTGCCATTCTCTGTATATTTGCTTCTTTTTTCGCCTGTGCCTCTCTACAACAGGTATGGTTAACGATGCAGAAAACATCAACAAACTCTGTTTCTCAGGTGCAAGCTTAAAGAGCAGTATTACTGGAGAGTATTACTGGTGAACATTCACCCATTTATTTTCAATACTTCCACAGACAAAATGCGATCAGCAGCTGAGTGGCTCTGATATCTAAATGTGACTGACTGGCGTCAGAAAGAAGTCAATGTCCTCATTATTGTCCTCAAGCAACCTCTATTGAATTAAGATAACACTGCAAAACAAAAATTACACAAATACAAAAAAAAACAATAAAATTCCAATTTAAACAAGCATGTTTTTTTGTATCTCTGTGGAACTGTGATACAAATAATACTGATAGAGCTCAACCTAACCACACAGATGGACCAATAACCGAGAAAGTGCCGATAACTCCAGCATGGTTCACGCCGATGTCAAGATTGGATATAATGGTGCAGGAACAGTTCACGACAGCAGGGGACGTGAACCAAATCAGTGAGATATTACCTAGAGTGTTGCCAGAAGAGGGAGTAAATATGAGCTGCCATTCTGAAGGGGTTTCTATAATGAGCAAATTATCAATGCAACTGTCATCGAATCTGAGTAACTCTATTTAAAATGAGCAAAAAGTGTCTATCTAATATGCTAGCTGATTAGTTATGCCTGTATTCTGCGCTATCGTGTCTATTCATCACATTGCTAAGCTCAAATGTTTGTTACCACACCAACCTTTCCTGCTGTTTGTCAACATACGGTTTCACTATTAGTACTTTGACGGCAAAGTAGGCGGCCAGCGGCACAATGGTTCCATAGAAGATAGGACTTGGCACGATGAACTCAGACAGATGTATTGGAAACACAAACAACTGGTTACCGCGAGTCACCCTACAATGTAGACAATATTAATGCTATGTAACCACCACAAGACAAAAACTCCATCAGACAAAGACCAATTTTTAACTTCTAGCTTCAGGTGGATTACATTTCATTTCTAAGCTAGAAAGAGCACTTCTGGTCGTTGTTGACAGCTCGACAAATTTGCTGTGAAACAAACTGCTAATCTGAACAATGTCAACTTCTTGCCATCAGGCTGTTTGGTACAATTTGTGTCAACAGAAGTCTGTGAGTAAGTTCAACGGACATAGAAATCTTAATGTCAATGTCAGTGTTGAGCACTACTCAAAGCTACAAAATGACAGCAGGGTTGTTTGACTGTTGTCAGTAGTTACAGCTGCACTGTTGACCAGCAGGTCCCAACTAAGAAGTCCAGCTGTCACTCACAAAACAGACGATGCTTGCAACAGTGCAGCCTCTAATTGTTGCCCACAGTTTACACATACCATGGCTTATCTGCATATCAGGTTAAAAGTGTGTTGCTTTATGCATTCCTAAGATATAGACAGGTGCACATTTTTAGCTATGTGTACGTACGTAACCCCTGAACAATGGGTCTTTTACTAAAACCCGAGTTGAAAACTAAGTTTTAAACCAAAGCACAGTCTGAACCTTAAAGTCAGGTTTTAAACTAGTGCTGCACAAATGAATGCAGACATGCAATAAGAATTAGGTTTACTACGCAAAATGATTAACAATTCCGACACAGGTCACGACACATTAAGAAAAGGTGCACAATATGCAAACACTGATGCTCTGCGACAAGATAGCACTGCACTAATATTACAAACATACAACAAAGACGACCAAAAAATACCGCAGCTTCAGCATGACACCGCTCGGCACACCAACTGCTATTGACGCATTGACGTCACTGAACTGAGTGATCTTCTTCGCACAGCCATACTCCACCAACGCACCGTAAGAACTCAATCTACACATAGACAACTTCAGTGTGATATCTACAGTGTATAGTCAGTTCCTGTCAACAAAATTTGAGTAAAACTGTCTAACAAAAACATCTCTAATGCTGTTAGTTAAACGTTTAACTGGTCAACTATTGCTGATGGACCAAGCATACGTTTCTCTCTGTTCAGCAAGAATATATTACTACAATGCTAACGCCAAGTTGATCCTAATGTATTCTAGCAGAGAACTAGAAAAGACCACCAGGACTTCCTTACCGTAGATGGCCAAAAACAGTCCCAAGTGACCTCCATTCCTGACTGAAGTACTTAACACAGCCCAGAAACGTCCACTCTGAAGCCTACGGGCTACAAGTGGTGCTACTGGTGCAAGCCTGGAACGATGATCATGAAAAGTACACCACACAGCTACAGGTGAGCACCAGTTAGTCAGTAGATGAAAAAAGTAATTTCCAAAATTACTTATCGTTTCCTCGGCAACTGATTGGAATTTCCACATGGAATTGGGCAGGCTAACAGACTGTCATAATATGTCACTATCAAGAAGATCGACCGATTGCGGTGAAAAGTGGCAAATATACCGACATTTTAACGTGACGACCCTGCTTTTCCCCTTACTCCTGTAAAATGAAATAATGGACAAATTGTCAGATGTTTGCAGTTTTGAACTGTCTGAAGTGTTCTGCATACCTCTGGTGGTTTTGTAACTCTTTTAACATAATCATTGATCATGTGACTGATCAGTTCATTTTGCAGCACTTTCTAAAGCTAATGGAGCTGAATTTGGTTTGAGTTAAAGACTGGAGCTTGTGATAAGCTTTCCACATCACTTCTCACACGTGGTAGCCCAAGGGGCTTAGGTCCAGAGAATGTCAATGCAACTGGTCCTCTGTGGTAAATTCTGGACAACTTGATGCAGCCACTGTACTGGCAAGCCATTTGGCTGAAATCTGAACCTAGCAGGCAGCAGTAACGTCCATCATCGACAAGTCTTGAAAAAGATGACTGACTATCAATGCAATATGCAACCTGTGATCAAAAAGGATGCCAATAAACGTTATCATGTGTTTAGCAAACCTTCCGGCTACTTGTAAATAGCTTTACTATAAAAGCGTTTCTGAGAGTGCAAAATCACTGTGGGAAGTCACCACTGTCAATAACTTGGGTCATAATTATTGACCAACAATTGCAGTTTGGCAATTATGTAACATAAATGATAAATAAATACATCATATATTATGTCAAAATTCTTTAGAGCTGTTAAAAAAATTAAAAATACATGTAATTTAGAAAACTGATTTTTTGCTGACACTGCAAATTCTGCAGTTACGACGTGTTTTTAACATATTCACAGCATTCCCGTGATCCATACACGTGTTGCTGATGTGGTACTAATGACAGCCTACCTCAAAGTTGCTTTAACCTTGACATCGTAGCGTGTAAACCGGTATGCATAATGCAAAAAGACGAAGCTGTTTGAAATTCCCAACTAAACACAAACATTAACAAGAATCTCAGTTATCACTGATAAACTGTGCAATTCTTGTGCAAGCATGCCACATACAATGCAACCTCTATTTGTATCTGTAAGTCAGCACATGCTATATATATATATATATATACTAGCTTATCTGTACACTGAGATGGAAAGGTGTAACTCTGTGCATGTTCCTAAGATATGAATTTGTGCCAAATTTACAGCTACAACAGCTGGGACGACCTTTGAAGGCCATTTAAGGCAACTGGTAATGGCACAGTTCAATAGTCCAGATACAATTTCACAATAGTTCTCCACAGTAATTATATCTATCGTGTACAATTTCTGAGATATTAGTACTGACTCAATGTTGTCTACCTGTGACCTTCAGCTCCATTAAAAGAACTAAAATTAAAATTGCATAGTCATTGATAATCATGTTGCAGCAAAGAGATACTACATTTTATTAGCCGACCGTACTAATGGTCGCACTTATGCTACAGTGTTTAGTCCGTCTGTCGTCTGTGACGTTATGTATTGTGGCTAAACGATGCATCCTAGAGCAAAAGCTACTATTGACAGCCTATAGGAAATCATATATGAGAAATCGATTGGTACCAAAATGAATGACCTTGACCTTCGTTTAGAGGTCGTATCAAGGTCACGTCAACCATTGTGTTACATTCTACGTTGAATATCTCGGAAACCATTAGAGATAGAGGCTTGGTTCCAAAAGATCTCCAATAGGAAATGGCACATGGGCTGTCAAATGGTCACGTGACCGATGACATCACGTGACCCCAAAGGTGTTGTGAGGCAGTACAGTCCGGTTATCCTAGCGACAGCTTGGCTTCTTGTTAAATACTGGATTCAGACAGATGTTGAATAGCTGAGAAAATCTGCATATCATTTAAGGTTATTAAAAATCTTCGCCATTCAATTTTCCTATGCAACACACAACATATCAAGTTTCACATTTGTCATCCATAGTAACTATGCACAATCATATCTATCAGCGAATGTTCATGAATTGGGAGATGTGTGACACTGAATTACCTTGAACAATGTTTCAAATGTAACAAAACAGTAGATATGTCAGTACTGACATAAACACATAGTGGATGGATCTAGATGGTTTGTAACCCACAATCACAATGTGTTTTACGACACCAAACCACCCAGAGTGAAGTCCAGTGCATTAGCAGGTTTCTCAAGAGACTGACTGCCAAGCCATCCAAAAATCACAAGCATAGTAACTGCAAGTTTGTTACAGCAGAGAAGCAGAAAAAGTGCCGTGGCTACGGTGCTGCTGATGAAAATAGCCAGTCACAGCATGGGCTGGCAGGGATTGTTTGTTTCAGCCTGTATAGGCTTCGCGTATCGTAAACATAAACACATAACATACAAATCACAGCATCAGAGCATTGAAAGTGACAGATTCGTCCAAGCAAATTAGTTAGTTCAGAACGAAATGGACATAAACCTGAACGCTGGTAACAATGTGGTGTAGATCACGGTCCCAGACCAGCGTAGCGTTCATCGACGAATGTACACCGGCCGTCCACGTCAGCCGACCCTGAATGTTCTTGTCGATCTGATGTGCTAACACTGAAACAATGACACGACTTCACTCGTAACACATTCATCACAAGGCACAGCAATATGCTGCAATTTTTAATTTTAGTACAAACATTAAACATGTGAAACTTTGCTAACTTAACTACATTCGTTAACCCTACAACATTCATTACCTCCACAGTTTTGTAACTGGTGGTTCTCGCCAACAGTATTTATACATATTGTAATAACACTGTTTCCACTAACAATTTCTTAACTGGGTAATTTGTATTTCGTCTCAAATTACATCAGGTTCCAAATATCTCGTGAAGTAGCCTTCATAGACAGGACTGCGGAATGTGACACTTGATGTCTTCTTGAGGCTCAATAAAATCTCACAACATGCAAACTCATATGTTTTTAACCCTTTAAGGCCCAAACACGCATACATGCTCGCTGTCCACAATCTGCAGCAAACTCAGCAGCACAAATATGTGCGTTAATTTTCACTAATGTACTGGCACGTAATTTATCCATTAAGGTAATAAAAATAAAACAAAACAATGGTAAACCACAAAGAGCTCGCTGTATCCAAAATTTACCATTTATCCAATTTACCAAAACACAGCATACACTATACAAATATCAAGACAGCTGACACAATACGTTAAAATACAGACTGATAACATTATATTTACTGATATTCAAGCCGGGTCTGATAAATCCTTGAGGTGAAAACTGCAGTGTTCCAGCCGCTGTGCAGTAGCTACACACACAACTCATCGTCAACAGAGAATGCAACGTGACAGATACAATAATCACCGATAACAACATAACAAATGATAAAAACAATGTCGCTCAAGGGGTGGATTGTCACTAACGTTGTGTTCCCAGTCACAGACAGCCTCTTTAAATGGCTTACCAAACAAGGAGTATTTGGATAGGGCTACGCTGATGACAGGGCAGTGCTCGTCACTGGAAGGGTTCTCTCTGCAATACAGCATAGCACATACTCAAGGGTGTTGACAGCAGGTGTCGAATGACAAACCTCTCAATAAGACTGTGATGATGGTGTGTACAAGAAACCTTTAAGAGACAGAGAGAGAGTTTTAAACTGATACAATTTTACAATCACGATCTTGTAAATTAGAAACATGTTAAATACCTTGGAGTCACTTTAGACTACACTGGATTGGATTGGATTGAACAGTGTTTTACATCCCCGCCAACACAAAAGTAACAACCAACAGTATCAAAGTACTGACGGAACAAATAGTACACAGACAAATCAAACATACAATAATCAGACATGAACACAAAACACAGCTAATCCTCTAGTCTACACTAATATGGGTGACTAGGGGATGGCTCCCTCCCACAGAGGGCAGGGTTGCCAGGCCTGAATGGCCGTGGGGCTGCCGCCATGGTACCACTTTAGACTACAAGTGAACTTGGAAAGCACACGTTGATGCTAGATGTTAAAAAGCAATATTAGCTTTTACCGCTGGCAAAACTTGTGGTTATTCTCCTAAAACAGTACATTTGCTTTATACAATAGTAACTATGCTTACTGTCACGACAGATACAGTAGGTGCAGATAAAACATCCCAACCGACAGAACGACTGGATTTTATACTTTCGTGTACATGAGCTAGAGCATAGAGTCAAAGAAAATAAATGAGCATAGCAAACCCTCGGCGCCATAGAGTATGGAACCCACGCAGAGATATGACAGGGTCATTCCCAACACCAACCTCGACCTATCGTAAACAAACAAATTAAAATTAAACAACGGCAAACAAACTCTAATACAGAACACAATGCAGTGTGAAAGATGCCAGTAAAATGTTACCGGTAAACTGCACGAAAATAACACGCAACACATTATCACACATCACCATCAGGATTAACACGGAACTTGATTATAAATGCAGTTCATCACAGCCCTATTACATGGTTATGAATCAATTCTAAATATTGTTGGATTCAAAATATCTCCAAAAAGAAGAGCAGCATATTTAATTATAGACATGTATCATGCAAAATATCAAAACAAACTAAACTCCATATTTATGATCAGGATTAAAACCCTGATCAGGTAAATTGCAAGACCTAATAGCTTGTTTTAACGTGAATTAAAATTCAACCGGAAAGCTCAAGGTTGATGCTAGAACTATAGAATCTGGCACGAATCCTGATCCTGGATGCAGACTATCAGTGTAATCTGGGAGAGAATAGAAAGTTTATATTTCTAGTGCAACAAAAAATCTACTAGTGTAAAATTTTTTATCAAAATGTGTCTCGAAATGGTGGAGATATGCAAAATAACCATAATCCAGCGACATAGTGGATCCCAGATGCAGCCTGTATCCATACTATAAACCATATTGGGCTCAAAACGCAATCATTTCCAGCAAGGCATAATATCTACCAGCAATCCAAGTTTCAAATAATTTTTATCAAACAAAATAAATCAAGCAAGTTCAGAATCCAGTGTGAATCCGTACCAGACCCAACGCAATTAAAACCCAAAGCAGACTCAATACTTAATCAATTCCAGCTACTTACAGACATAGACTTGCCAAGCTTCATTGAAACCTGATGGCAAATTTTGGAAATATTATTATTGTAAAGAAAAAAAAACAATACAAATGTGATTTCAGACCCAGCCTACAATCGACACTGAGCGCACAGATTAATCATTAATCATTCTAGCGAGGCACGATATGTAACAGATGTTCAATGAATACTGTCCGGAAAATTTGAACATACAAAGCAATAAGTCCAAAATCCGGTGTCAATCCAGAACCAGATCTGGCCTGTATCCCGACTGACTTGGATGAGGCTCAAAACTCAATCATTTCCAGCAAGTTACAAGACCTAGAGGGCCTACCAATCACCACAGCAATCCAAATGGTTTGAAATTTCATTATTAAAACCGTAATATATCTAAGGACTCTAAACTATTTTCTCGCACTATCAACCATGGTCTGGTACAGTCAACAACTAATTGATCACCTCAGCCCATGCAGAGTGACTCAAGACACGCCTCAGTGCAAGGCTGATTGAACCGGCGCCATTGCCGTTACGTGTAGACAGATGACCACTGACAACAGCCGTGTCTGTTACCGTCAGTGGACATTCAACGGACTGGGTGACGGACATTTCACTCATCTCAACAGTCGGCAATAATCGGCTGCACACAAAAGGCACAACACAACGCAAAGCAAGTGATCTTCACTCAATATGTAAACTGGAAAAAAACCGTGACAGAAAAAGCAAAACAGAAATACTTCCGGTAGAGTTTAGTAGGATTCAACGTCATGCCCTTCAGGCCATTTCGAGGACAATCTTCCCAACAAAACACAAAATACCTAAACAACCGAAGAAAAAGTACATGTATATGAACAGAGTCGTCGACTTCGATGAATCACATTGGAGGGAGGCACACATGTTTATGGACAAAAAAGTAACAAAATATGCACAAACTAAAGCAAATAAAACTAAAGCCTAAGGTGTGTTCCGTAGCAGAGCTGCTTGACTTGACAAGCAGCGGCAAGTCTTCGTCAGCTCCACTGATCTGCTCGCCAAGCACACGAAGTGTCTCACTGAGGTGCTTTGGCTGCTTCATGCGTGCTCATTCGTCTTGTTTACGTTTGTTCGGCAAGACGGAATGGTTTGAATTTCCAGTTTTATTTTAATAAAATTGCACAGTTCTGCATTTGCACAGTATTCTCGGACACACAGGGTCCCATCATGCCAGAAAGCGACAGTTCTCCAGTAAAAAAAAATTAGCGAAGAACATTTAGTTGCAGCACTATATGTGTTTACACTTGCTAACGATAGAGCAGGCTGCTCCGTATCAATGGTAGGTGTTGGCTATCGAGCAGATAACAGGACAAGGCAAGCAACTCATCTACAGAACACGTCTCTTATTTAGGGGCCTTTTAAGCCATCTAGACAAGAAACAAACTAGTCTCTCACGACACAGTTAAACTGTCTATTGAAGCAAAAGAAGATACCAGTTTGTTGTCAAAATTAGCATTTACAGTTATCATACAAAAAGATCAGAATTTAATGCACGTGAAAAAAATATCAATTCCAGCAAAGTTTAAGACTGCACACGCACCCAATTTTATTGAACTCCAACAGTAATCATTCAAATAATTGTGCTAACATGATGGATAGAAAGGATAGACAGACAGATGACCCAGAAACATGCAAAAGCTTTGGCAAAGGTGTAATAATAAACAATGAGATAATTTACAGTTCACTCACTTATCGGCGACTAAAGACTCGTATCTGTCAAAGATGTCAGTCGCATCCACTCGGATGCTCACAGTTCCCTGCAAACGCAGACAACAAAAACATCACTCACAAATATCTGATGCACGTAAAACACACAAAGTGGACACTGTAACACAGAATATCAGCACCATAGAGTTGACTGCAAATGTGTTACAACAAATACAACCTGTACGGTACATGAGCCATCAGCTTGCCTGCGAGTATGTCATGTGCTATACCATACGACATACGACACATGTGGCACAACTAAATGCTCCATACCTGGAAAGTAGGACAGACACAAAATCGTTCAAAGAAAGCAACGATCACATCTGCCTTTCTCGGGAACTGACATTTCCCTACATCTTGCCTATCATATAATTGAAAACATGCATACTGTAATTGGTCCCACGAGAACTGCTGACCTCAAGCTACTGGCATAATACTATACACATTATTATGGACTATTTGACTTAACAGCAGTCACAGTGGGTAGTGCAGGGCCGATTTAAAAAAAAACTGAAACTAAAAAACCATCCCAAACCATAACAGTGGCACTTCTGTGATGGTTTTCATTGCAATTGTATGATATTTATTCTGATTTTTTCGCACTGTGTTTGGCATAAACCAATGTTTTTTTTGGCACAATATTTGGAAAAAATGCTGGCCATTTTTGGTTTTTATTATTCTGGGGATGCAATGAGCTTGTTACTGCTTGTATAATGAAACTCTACTGTTGTTGGAAAAAAAGTTTAAAAACTGCTGTTTTTTTCACTTTCAGAAACGAAATTGATACCTAAAATGCAGTTTTTCACACGATACTGATTAAAACAGAACCGAGTTATTGAAAACAGTATACAGTGGTCCTGTGGACCAGCTTCAAATGCAACACATACAAAGGTTTGAAAGCCATATCCCAGAAGTCACGTAGTTAGATGGATCAGCGATTCAGAGTGTGCCATCCTTCTAACTTCCTGCTTTAATCGAGGAACTGAACGATTTATATATTGACAGTGTCAGAGGCATTGGACAAATCCGACACTGTGGCGTGACATAACCATCTCTGTTAGTAAAATAATTAACGGTTGATTTTTAACAGCAAATACTGGAATCATTACAACTTTTGTCTTTTTTAAAGCCAAACTACAATTCATCTGTAGCTAGATAGTCATTATGCAGTTCCATTAAAACACACTCAGATAGTTTGGAGATAACAGGAATGGATGTAATTGGTCGATAATTATTAATCTCGATCAAACTTCTACATTTGTCTTTGACCACTGGCACAATTACACCGGCACCAAAATTATCTGGTACGAATTGATGCCGAGCAAGTCATATGACCTATCGAATGGCATTATTTGCAATGACCTTGAATGACCCCTAAGCTGGGGTTTCAAGGTCATGGCACTTTGTACAGGGGAATATTTCAAAACAATGCATTGGCACAACTGCAGATAGTTCATTTATTTAACCTCCACTGTACTGCACCGCTGACATGAGGACCCTCGGTGATAGCCGAGCCTCTTGTCATTAATGGTGACAAACACAAAAAAACCTCACTTTAGGGTTAGTTTGCTGCTGCAGCCGTCTTTCGTTCTTCTCTCTCTCCAGTCGCTCAAACTCTTCCAGTATTTCTTGCGGTGTCTTTGTGCGGGCAACAACCTGACAGAGAATCATGAAGTTCAGTTATAACGATACAAGAGTCACGCTAGCATCACAAACAAACGATACTGAAAAATGCCTTTAACAGACAAGAAAAAGCTGCATTTGAGATCAATACCTCCCAGCCGTCAGTTTCAAGACCTTTAATTCCAGTCGTGTCATAGATAGCCTTTTTGTGAGGATCTGCTAACACTACAGATACACAACAGGACAAACTATGTAACAACATCTGTTTAGTTCAAGAATTACTCAACCAGACATAGCAGCTGGCAAATATGCTTCAAATATATCATATAGATGTGTAAGACATGACATGACAATACTTTAACTCATATCTCAAAAGCAAACTACAAGTAGTTTAGCAACCCATTAAATATTAAATAGTTATTTTGGACATGAATGTGTCATGGCAAATTGACTGCTTTCGTGCGGTCAATGGAAGCAGGAAAGAACAGATGAAAATACTAAACACAGAACCCCCGAAAGTTCTTAAAAACAAGATGGCTAAGTTGAAGCAGTTTGTGGTGTTGACAACTCCATACAAATTTTTTAACACAAAAGCAGCTTACTGAAGACTGACGATAGTTCCAGTTTATTACATATTCATAGTAACACAGTCTATTACACAATTCACATCACAGGTGACAATGTGCACATAGTCTGCACAGCGCCAAACCAACAACCCATCTGCTGAACAATTAGGACTGGCCGGCACCACAACACAAACACTATACTACAGTGAGCTTCACTGAAGCTGCAATTGGAAGTATCAGGACGCGGTATCAACAGTTGAATCAAATGCAAATGTTTGCTGGCATCTGAACTTCTGAAGACTCATGTACAGCAAAAAAAGCAACAAAGTGTCATGAGATGTGACAGTGTCCACTTTCACAAACTTGGTTTGAACAGTAAGCCATTATTTTGGAAAATGTACTGCAGTTTTGGTATCAGTTTCGGCTTTTGATAAACTGCACAAAGTGGCTGTTTTTGTCATAAGCAATTTACAGTTTTATTAAAATACATGGCTACAACAGCATATGACAAACAAAAGAACTCGAGACACTCGACACACTAGGCAGCTATTAAGCACAAAAATGTTTTTTTTTCAGCAAAACACTCAGCAAAGATCAGTTTTTGATCAATTTATTGCCTTTCATATGTAGTAGTAACTTAGCACTTTAGAAAACTGCCACAAAACTGCGGTTTCAGCTCAAGATTTTCTGTATAAAACTGGCCAAAATGTCTACATGACTTACATTGAACTAAAAACATGCAAACCTTCATGTGCTTTCTTTATCTTATTGAACAGTTGTTCTGCTTTTGTTTTCATCTCTTCCGTTACATGCTTGTCTGGATGATACATGCGGCTCATCTTTCTAAATGCATTGTTTATCTCTTCTCTTGTAGCCTAATAATGCAAACCAAACAGTCTGACAATATGCACTCCAACCAACTGAAAAACTACAAACATTTCAGTAGGCATGCAA
>Ga0056129_1000231_pt1 | contig 12893 bp, 10 predicted proteins | sample WorMetLIZISLAND1_FD_71118 | JGI IMG/M metagenome (GOLD analysis project Ga0056129, IMG submission 71118) | Marine gutless worms symbiont microbial communities from Max Planck institute for Marine Microbiology, Germany - Olavius loisae LIZARD... ...
AGCAATCAACTCCATTGTGAATTTACTCAAGCATTACTACAACCGTATTTGAAATTATCTACGTGAAAAGTGGCAGCTACTTACGAAAATATATCTGCAAAATCTCGACTGGTTTTGACAATTTTTGTGCAGTTCTGACTGCAGAAGAACTGCACCCACAGATACAGTCAGAAATCAAACGGCATCTAGTACAAATAGCAGGCGTGACGACCAACTACACCAGCCAAGGTCAAATAGATGTTCTTTGACTCAGAAGTAATTTAAAGGCGTGAGTTTAGAAGGTCAAACAACTTAAACATGTTTATGTTCACGAACAATCACGAGTTCTGAAAAATGTTTACAGTCAAACACAAACACATTTGAGTTGTGTTTGACGAACTCGGGAGCTGTTTCAGCTACGTGAACGTAAACAAATATGGCTGCATGCATATGCATATACTGCATTACATGTCCGTAACTGATGCGTGTGTGTACAAATATGTGCATATTTTTCTTATTAAACAGTTACTATGATGCATATAATTATAATGCTTTAAGTTTAGCAAAAATAATAATTAATAAAAATTTATTTAACAAAGTTACATCATTTTGTTTATGTTTCATAAACAAAGTGATTTTGAATGTGAACAGGTTGAACAGCAAACAACGTCAAACAGAACTGAAACATGTTTAAGTTGTTCGACTTTCCGAAATCACGCCTTAAATACTGAACACTAAGTTGGGAGTTTGACGAACATATGACATGTCACACATACAGTCTATGACAACCAATACACAAAGTTACCTTGTTACGAATGTGACATAATATCTAAATATAGCACAAATTGCATGATCCCAATATTCCCAGCATCATCATAGTTACTTCTACAGTAGTTAGTACAAGCGTATCACCTCTGATTAACCAGGAGCAGGCAAAGAGCAGTAGTAGTGAACTTCAATGTCAGCAAGTTACCAGTGACAGTCTCAAGTTGATTGATATAACTTATGTAATTAATTATGGCATCAAGGGAAAATGTCATCATGTAAGAGCACTAACACAGTAACAGAACAGTCACCGTGATGGAAATATAACGCTGCCATCAGTATTAATAAAATTCAAAACATTTGTAAAGAAAGTTTAAAATCTAGGAGAGTAACACGAACCATTTTCAGTTGAAACATGACATCAAGACATCAACAGCTCCAACTATGTAAGTAAGTAAGTAACGACATTGGCGAGTCACAATGGCAGTGATGTTAAGTACTCGAGGCCATAGTGGCCTCGAGGCCAAAATCAAAATTTTGGACTCGGCCTCGGCCTCAAAGCTTTGGAGCCTGAGTCTATGATGGGAGAGTAACATTAAGCATTTTTCAGTTGAAACATGACATCAAGACATCAACAGCTCCAACTATGCAGGTAAGTAACGACATTGGCGAGTCACAATGGCAGTGATGTTAAGTCCTCGAGGCCATAGTGGCACAATAATCTTAAATTGTATGTTGTTAATCATTATTTGGTACTTTTTTCATAATTATTTTTGGCCTTGGCCTCAACCTCCAGAAATTGGCCTCGGCTTAGGCCTCAAGGTTTTGGCCTCGTTTAACATCACTGCACAATGGTAAGGATATCTGTAGCATGTAATTACGTGGTGTGCCTGTTTGCTGAGTTGAGTTGCGTAGAGGAAGGTTTAACGTCCCACTCGACACAGTATAGGTCATTTCGGATTCAGTGATGAGTTTACCTGGGCGGCGGTATACATCGGCATGATGTTGTGCCATAAGTCGCTGGCTTGTAAAACAATATCATCACAATTTTATTTTCAGTTTCATCTTGTGACATCGTCGATGGATGGATGGATGGTTAGGGTAACTGACGGCTTTTTAAGCACACAAGTAGCGGCTATATCATGCCTGAGGAAGTTTAAAGTTTATTAGTAACGCCAATGGCGTGTACAAAAGAGATTATGCATTTAGGATGAATGTCATGGAAGAGATCTTTAACATTAGAAGCTGTATAGAAATTTTGGCGAATGATACTGAAGTCGATGCAACTGATCAGTATATGTTCTACAGTTAACAGAGAATTACAAGGTATACATATTGGGGGATCTTTGTCCTTTAGGAGGTGACATCGTGTGACATTGTAACATCGTCGATAGTAGCGTCCGAGGCTTACTGGCAAAACAACTACACAAATGCACACACACAAACGTACAAAACTAATGTTATCAACAAAATCATGCACAATGTTACAAAATGTTAATGAAAAATTAATGACAAAACTAAACTCATCGATCTATAGTTACAATCGTAGATGCACGGTTGAACAATTACTGTCGCTTATTACACAATAACTCATCATCTCAACACGGACGTACAAGAAAAACAACCACAAACTGCGTCAACGAAAACTAAAAATACTATCAACGCGTTCATCTCCAGATTAGCACACAACAACACAATTCACTACATACCAGCAGTCAACATTTACTAAACATTACGCAAAAGTACTGCAGGAATTTTAGTAAGTACTTATTATGTGCATAAAACAGTATTACCATTTGTGTTAAAAAGCTTCCTTATAGTGTCCATTTATGCAAATTTTTAGACAGTATTTAACATCAACATGTTACATTATGCATTTGTGCTTATATTAACAAATGCTTGGTCGGCAGCAAAGTTAGTAATTAACTGTATGTAAACAGAGTAACATGTTAAATTTTAATCAATTAAAAAATTAACGTGTTACAATGTCAGCTGCTACAACATCAGTGGCAGGCTTGTAGGGTGCATGATGTCGCTTATCTATGGTTTACCCTCTCATTCCTGATTGGTCAGTTTCCGTTCATGTGCTCTGGGGTTACTTGTCTAACATGTGAAATACCAAAATGTTTGGTATTGGGACTGTAATGTCGTTCACTGTATATACCTGACTGACCCTGACCCTGTCTCATCCACTGAGAGCAGTTAGTCTCACACAGATTCATTCCTTCACCGACTGGACTTCACACGCTAACTGGCTTGTGGTTTGGGTTACATAATGTCAGCTGACAGCTTTCAAGCACACTAAAATATTGCACATCGTATCATAGACATAAAAGAATTTCTTATCTGACCTGATGTTGCAGCATTCTTCAAGACCTTTCAGAGACACCAGAAAGCCTGCCTCTTCGCCAAGTCACACTATATAGTGGACCTGTTATTTTTATCAATGCAGTTAAAACAAATTCTTAACGAATCCACTTTAAAACCCAACTTTCTGCACTCAGGCCAACAGCTTGTTGTCCAATATGATTTAGACCGTTATAGCACTGATGATGCCATGTGCAATCATACATTAAAATGGCTTACATTAACGTGATTAAAATTTAAAATGGACTGCAACTGTACTATAGACATCAAACAATTGTGAAAATGTTTAACAACCTGAATAACTCACACATAAGAACATCTACGACAAATACAACCACCGAACAACATCGTCAGCGAAATAAACAGCAGCATCGCGTTCAGCATAGATCTGTCACAGCGCAACAAGCATAGATCAGTGACAGCCACAACTAGCACCAAGCTGAAAAATCTCGGCAAATTGGGCCGTAATATTTATATCTATGTACAAGTACAGACATTTCTGCAGACGAAATATAGTCGGAGAATTTACAACGGCCTTTGAAGCTGTTTCACAACTGAATGCAAGTCACCGAGTTGCCACTACACTGGAGAAAATTTGGCAGTTGACAAACTAGAGATATTATCCCGAAACATACGAAGTTGTTCGACAATGTCCTGAAAAGGAAACAAGTCAAGTGTGCGCGGTATTACAGCCAACAAAGATGTCGTGTGACACAACCGAAGGACATGAAATGACCACTAACACAGCAAAATGACGTCATCAAGCAATGAGAAACAAAACTACAGGCCATCTTCCCGTGCTGGAAATGAATCAAGGCGTCTTCACACTCTCAGCCAATAAACATGTTGTGGCACTTTAACTTTATACCGACTGACTGAGAAGCAGTTTGGTCAAACTACAGTCAAGTGGAAACTAACAAGTGAGGCTGGAAGTACTCTCTGCAGTGTAGAACCACCATCAATGGATATGTGTCAAAAATGCTACATATCGTCAGTTCACTCACATCATGTAAGTTGTCAAATATAATCAAATGATTTCACTGTTGTCATTATTTCACTGGAACAGTGAGTATCAACATTAACAGTCCTCATAACGGCTTTAATGTATTTACCTGCTGGCAAAAAGAAGTTTCGAAGCAATGTTTTATCATTTTAACCTCTGTTCAAATCGCGAGTTAACAAACGCAAAAAACCAACCGGCATTGTTACCCACAATGCCTTGCAGTACTATAAAAAGCCGGAAGCCACAATTACAGCGAAAATAAGTTATGTCACTATAATGTGCCCAAAACCTCCTAACAGGGCACCTCTGAGACACAGTGACACTCGGCATATACATAAATATTAATTAAATTATGCACCTATGAACAAACAGCATTACACTGTTGAGGATCAGTGTTAAGTAGGCGGAGTCTGAAGATGATTGACAGAGAGGCAGCCAGGGAGTGTGTGTTTGGACCACAGTTGGACTACCAAGTTCATGAATATTCATATATCCATGCATTAATCAATACATGCACGTTCCACTTCCACTATTGAGTCTAGTAACTCAAACAATAATACACTCCAGTGTCGGTCTAGTAGACCCACAATGATGGTCAACACTCAGTGGTAGGTCCAGTTGACCCACACTAATGATCAGTGCTCAATGTCGGTCTAATAGACCCACACTAATGATCAACACTGAGTGGTAGGTCCAGTTGGCCCACACTAGTAGACCCAGCTGACGGGAACCCACTGTGGCATCTGTGAAACTTCGTCCAGTGAACGGCGGAGAATCTGTATAGTCTCCTCGATGTCGTTGTTGATAATCTTACTGTCAAAGTAATGCTCGTACGCCTTCTCCAGTAGTTCACTTTCATGTAATAACCGCTCCAGGCTGCTGTCCTGCTCAGCACACATTTAACCCTTTGACGCCCACTGTTGCCACATGGGTACAGCTAAAAAGCATCCTGTGCCAGACCAGGTTAAGCCATCACTTGTATTTTTGACATTTGTAATTTTTGACATCCTGGCACTCTGACGCTCAGGTGTGAGCGTCAGAGTGCCAAGATGTCAAAAATTACAAATGACGGCTTAACCCGGACCAGTCTGGCACAGGATGCTTTATAGCAACAGCTATATAGCAACAGCTGTAAAGCAACAGTGGGCGTTAAAAGGTTAACCTCTAACCTTCCATTGACAATCTAACGCAAACGATGCCATCACCATTAGTAAATGTCTTACTAGACAGACCACAGAGATGTGCACAGCTGATGACCAGGTTCCTATGGCACCATGATGGCAATAAACATGCATCCTTTTCTTAAACAAAGGAAATCAGTATCATGACTCACTATTTGAAGTGGCAATTACATCTCTGAACAAGTCGCTATTAAGAATGAACTAAAGAACTTCCAAAGTAAAGGTGTTGAAACAAAAAGTTTGCAGGCAAGCAGCACATAACATTCTGAAATGAGGACGTTAGTATTTCACTGATAAAAACTTGTGATCAAAAGACAACTCATTAACTAACAGTCCTACAACCAGTACACGGCACTTCTCGTAAAGAATATCAAGCCTGCCATATTGCACTGAAACTTTTTTAGATACCTTGCACAAACGAGGACAACTGGACCGAGAATATTACCCACAGAATGAAGTTGTCAGGATAATAATAATTGCAGTGACATTAACAAGACAATTATTCTCAACACCACTAGCAAGACCAATGAATATTCAGTTATAATCATCAACGGCCAGCATGGATAGGCTTCGGCCTCTCTGGCTAGGTGCTGTTTGATATGCTGTGTTTAGTTTATGCTGTAAATAAATCTTGGTACAATGTTCAGAATATGACAGGACTCACATTGTTAACAAGAAGGCCCGTCGGTGCGGCAATGAAAACTACGAACGGAGCATACTCGGCCGTACGCAGCACCTTGAGCGCCTGCAGTAACACAACACATAGCATCCACATGCAACAAGTGGCACGTCATTCAGCTTCTACTGCTCCCCATCTGTGATCCCCTATCCATGGATAACGTTCATTGTGCTGATATGTCTAAGACGTTAACGTTGCATTTGCAACTTTGCTGCTCTTGTACCAAGTGCTGATGCTGCATGTGCCGCACTACTGGCCACTACTCATCATGCAATATGTGCATGCACCAGACACCAGGCAATGGGAAGCGTATAGGAAGCAATGTCACCCAATGTGATTCATTACAGCAGATTCTGACAAATAATAATAATAACACCGACAATTTCTTACTCGCCATAACACGACGCAGTCAATACAAGGGCGTGGCGTGCCTGGACAATTCGGACTTAGTCAACGGAGTGGAGATGTGTCTTTAGTGCCGTCTTGAACGAGCTAACTGTTTACCGTGCTCGCATGTGCTCCGGCAGTTGGTTCCAGGCCTTGGGACCCACCACAGCAGATGCACGGCAACCCTGCAAGGCAACCCTGTGATTTCGAAAGAGACTTCGATTTTGTGTTGCTGCAGCTGGCGGACACTTTGAACACTCAGTTTAAATACCGAGAGGGCAGCTGACATTCATACAGAAGCGTTTGTGAAGTGTTGACGAAAAAGTTGTGCAAAGTTTGATTCGTTAGTAAGTAAGACTTACTAAATATTCAGGACGCGACTGCATGTTCACTTGAAAAAAATGAAATTTAAAGTTTAAACAGTTGTATCTGTTGAACCGTATTTGTTATTTTAATAAAATTTGCAGGATATGTAGACTGAATCCTCCTCTGTAATCTCTGCAAATTTGGTAAATATATCTCCTACAATTTCAGAGATATAAAAATTTTTCCTAGGGGGTTACTTTTTTTTGGTGCACCCTGTATAAGTTTACCTAAAAATAAACTTCACAACCCAGTTTAAATTGAAATAAAAGAACCGACATCCGTTAAGTTTACTTACTTACTAACACAGAGGCGGTACAGCTGTACGGCTCGGTGATATGAACGTGACAGATATTACCTGAGGCTCAATGTCAAGTATCGCCATCAGTCCTTGGGCGTGTATGTTACGGATGGTGTCGAGCTTCGTTCCATACATGGCCTCCTCGTGAGTCCCATACTCCAGGTACTCGTTCTCTGCGATGTCCTTCATCATCTGTTCATGAGACACAAAGAAGTAGCTGCGTCCATGTTCCTCGTCCTTGCGTGGAGCTCGCGTCGTATCTGGTACAGACATCAACGTCAGATCATTCACTCAGTTACAGACACGACAACAACAGCCACTAAGTTTTGATTGATTGAGCAGGGTTTAACGGCTGCACCAACACAATATAGGTTATACGGCCGACGGTTTTTACAGGTCAAAAGACCCAACCAACAGTATCAAAGTACTGAAGGAGATGCTACAAAGGACAAGGCAAACAACGAAAACAACTAAATACAGATATGCACAGACAATAATATATACAAAAACGATATACCGGTACACAAAATAAGCACAAGTCCCATAGTCTACACTAATATGGGGTGATTAGGGGACAGCTCCCACAGAGGGCAGGTTCGCTAGGCCTGAACAGCGGTGGAGATGCCGCCGCAGTACCCCCAGCCACTAAGCACTCTACAGTTAAATATTGATAGCAGTACATTTACATCACTGATATGAACACATTCTTTCTTTCTTTTCAGTCCAGAGACAACAGACAGTTTGTCAAATAACATATAAATATCGGTACTAGTCGAAAAGTCCAAGGCAAATCCTTACGTATGTTGCCAGTTAACATATGTGACTGGCCACCATTTAATCAGCTGTGACACCCATGATTATATGGTTCATGGCAGGCCTGTGTTCACCACAGAGAAACTGCTTTATGAAGTGGATCAACGTTTGACAAAAATACACATAACACTATAGCAGCAAAAACAGTCCAAGATAACTAACAGACTGAACTGAGAATATCATCGGCTACAAAAACAGTCGACCAGCTGAATGAAAGAGACCGTGGCACATAGCACATACATCAACACCAGCATCATTCCCTGCAGGCACAGTCAGGTATTTAATATTTATATCGGAAAATATGGGAATAAAAGTTGCGCTGTACAAAGCTGTCGAGTGGCAAACATACGTGGTATTGGATAGGCGAAGCGGTCGGGGTAAGTGGTGATGAGAGTGTTCTTGATGTGCCGTCGACCAACGCCGTGTGCCCCTGAACAACACAACATCGCGATAACCAACGAGAAAAAACGGTCCACGTTTAGACTGACTAGCAATCCAGCCAGGCCTACAGGCCAGCCGCCTGACAAACAGTGAGTGCCCTTCGTCGTCATACAGTACAGCTGGCAAAGGCTACTAGATGTCTCTGTTAAATCTAACAACAGCCACTGGTCACAGATTACGGTCAACCCTCTGCTAGAGCCTGAGAAATTAACATTCTAGCGCACACACCAGATATCCAGAACACAGGATCAACCTCGAAGAACCCGGGCTAGACACTAAGCCACTGAGGCAGGCACATTGTGATTAACACCTGGCCATTAATCTGTAACTAATTGTTCCTGCGTTCACATGTAGCTGATTTATGACAGAACTAGTTTTGTACAGAAGCGATTAAGATTCGAAATGTGTCCACTCTAAATGATACGGTCTTTCAGTATGTGGAAACCCATAAGAATTTTGCAGTTTCCTCTGACAGGAGTCAAGACAAGCTTGAAGGTTCGTACCAAGAAGCACAAGGGTCTTGCGGTGAAATGCCGGCAGCCGCACAACTTCTTCGTACGTCACGAGATCGAGCTGATCGAACATGGCATTGTGCTTGGCAAGGTACTTGTCGTGGTAGAGTTTCTTCTTCCGACCGAACCTCATACAGTTCACTACAGCCAATACATCATCGTCCCTCGTCAGTGACAACGGTTCAGTTGTGAAGCATTTAACCCTTCAACGACCACTGTTGCCATATGGGTACAGCTACAAAGCATCCTATGTCAGACCCGGTTAAGCCAGTCATTTGCAATTTTTGACGTCCAGACACTCTGACGCTCAGGGCTGAGCATCAGACAGAGTGTCCGGATGCCAAAAAATACAAATGACTGGTCTTCCCATCCAACTACTTGACGGGTGCCAGACACCCAGCCTTCTCAACCAATCACTTGGCCAATATTGACAAAAAATAAACTTACTACAACCAAGATGGACACAAAAACCCAAACAACCGTACAAGAAAGCTACTAACATCTGCAGAAACTACAGAAAATGAAACTAAAGACTGGTTTCTGGGCCTTTTTATGCCATCTACATTCTACAGGGATCCATCCAGGAAATGGATCAGGGCTACTCTACAGCTGACAGGGCCTGCATGCAGTAATGGAACAGCAGTGACAACCATACAATGGAGCACTTCACAGAATAAGACCACACAGCAGACCTGACTGTTCTTTCTTTGCGTGTTCAACTGCGACGCAGGCGGCACGCCACTCCTGCAGCTCCGGAGACGGGATGAGTCCGGCTGCGTCCGTCGGCATGGCGCCGAAGCGTCGAGCCTGCCACCAGTTGTGATCGTCTTTGCTGATCACTTGTAGTATGTCACCGACGGTGAAGTGAAAGCCGGCCTGCTGACATGGAATCAGCTCATCACCAACGGGATTGTACTCAAACAGAGCTCGCACAAATATCTGCCAAATCACACAACGAGTGAGTGAGTCACACTGTAAGTGAATGACAAGGCTCGTAAGTGAGTCACATTGTGAGTGAATCACATGGCAAGTGAATGAGTTACACTGTGAGTGAATCACAAGGCTCGTAAGTGAGTCACATTGTGAGTGAATCACATGGATTGTGAGTTACACTGTGAGTGAATTACAAGGCTCGTAAGTGAGCCACATTGTGAGTGAATCACAAGGATCGTAAGTGAGTTACACTGTGAGTAAATCACAAGGCTCGTAAGTTGTCAACAGACAGAAATAAAACATGTCAACAAACACTCCGTGAAGAGTTGCACTTAATGTGAGAAATGACACGTCAGAAGCCAAGACAACAAGAGTCTAAAATTCAAGTAGAGAGTTTATCCCAGTATCAGACTTTTTAGAAGTCATCAATTTCCCAAGATCGCTGGATTTTACCCGCATCTAGGTTCAACTGTGCAGTTTCTTTAGCCTTACCTCGCACTGAACAGGTGGAGTCCGATAACTTGGTACAATCTTCAGCGTGATGCTGCCTCGCACGTCTCTCTAACGTCACACAACAACCAATAAAGGTAAAGAGGTAGGAACAATAACCAATACATCGGAACACAGAGGCTACAAAGCCACACAGAGCAGAGGAACTGCTTTCACAGGCCATCATTGACAGCAGCTAAAAATGTTGAAAGTGACAGCTGACGGTAATGGTACCCTATTACAGTGTGTGACCAATCCAGTACTTTCATTGACAGAGAATTAGATCAATGGTGCAGACATTCAAACAATAAATAATTGCTGACACTGACATATGAAAGAGACCGAGACAGATACCAGTAATTTCTGTAGTTTTTCAACTGACTGGCCCTGAACACTTGCACCGTTGATCTCTCGAATCTCATCGCCGACGTGAAGTGTTCCTAAGTGACAACACAGCAAACGACTCAAAGGTCGACTCAGGCTGAGCACAATCAGTGCAAACATCACAGCTCATAAGACTCACATCTAGATTCATTCCATGCTGTAATACCTGCCTTTTGTGCACATTAATATGATCTTTTACTGACAGCAGATTCTATAGTTCATCACAGAAATGAAGTCAACTGTGTGGCACTCAGGAAAGACTAACTTCAACTAGTTGTGAGTAGGCTTACAGCAAGTGATTAGTCTTCTAAGGCCCCGTACACACTGGCAACAAAATAGACTGTACAGTCGACTCGAATGGCAACGGAGTTGAAGTCGATTTTGTCGACAAAATCGACCGTACGGTCAAGGTCGATGTGGTCGATTTTGTCACCGATGTGGTCGATTCTGTCAACTTCAACAAAATCGACCGAGTCAAAGTTGATTTTGTCTCCAGTGTGTACGGGGCCTAACTTATTACTTTTATGATCACGTGACTGCTGTTACACTGTTATTAATTACCAGTGATGTGTATTCAATCGTAGCTCATGATGCATACCTTGGCGGTGTATCATTCCACCGTAAATGATTCTTGACACCGTGCAACGACCTTGAGCGTTCAGTTTCAAGGTTATTCCCTGAGACAAAAACACCAGGCAACCTGCTGCACACAGCCTCAACATCACAGCCACATAAGAGATAGACCGAGTAATCAAGTGTAAGTTAAACTAACAGAAACAGTATTACGTCCTGTGTAGGTTTTGTACAATCTGAAGTGGACCCACGAATCACCACTGAACAGCAACATCATGTCTGGATGGTGGACATTCACACATCTATACTGACCACCGTATGAATTAGACATAATTAAAAATAATAGCTAATTGAAATTTTTCTAGTCAATTAAAAAATCTTAGCCAGAAAACTGAATATATTATGCATTCTGGCAACCTCAGTTCATAGTGAAAGTTTGTTCAATTCATCCAAAAATGCAGTTAAAAACAGTTCTATATTGCTGTCTTAAAGTGTCGGTAATGGCCTGCTTAAATGATTGGCTGCAGTAAGTGACTGACTGACTTAAACAAACAATATACCTACATAATGTCACGGTGGACTGTTTATACTGTTTTCAGATTCCACGGAGTTACTAAATGTGTCAAAATTGTTTTGTCTTTTGACGTACACAAAGATTAATCCAATAATAACGGGCTGATTAACAGACTAAGTTCATTAGTTGCAGCACGAAAAATGCAAAAACTTTAATTGTTAAAAAAAGACAAATCACTGCACAAATGAAACCTGCGAGCACAAGGAATGTGAAAACGTGAAAAGCCATCAGAGAGTGTAAAACAGTCCATCATCAATGTTATATCGTACTCACCATCGGTTCATCTGAGTTCTTCTGGAACTGGACAAGTCGTACTCGAGTCACGTTGTCCATCTCGACCTCGGGTTCACTGGGGTCAGCAAGGTCAGTGCCGGGGTCACTGCCAAGCCCTGAGATGGCGCTAGTACCTCCGTTAGTGAACTGACCGACTGGAGATGGACTCACACGGACGGCCAATGACTGTTCACTATAGACCTCGTGTACTATCACGTCGTGAGCCAACAGCATTGCCTGTCAATCACAAACAACAAACCAGCACACACTACACATAACGGCCATGTAACTGATGTCTTTTTTACTTCATATAAGTAAGTAATAGTATAGCGTAAGTCACCATCCCTTGTCTCCACTCAGCTTAGTTCTCTTTGCTACCAGGTTCACCTTCCTCAAGCTCTTCTCACCTGTCTTCACAGCTCTTATCAAGGTGTCTTCAAAGGTCGTTGTCTTCCTGTGTGGTCGTGTACTGCTCACAGCACCTGTCTGTTTGCCTCGTCTGTCTAAGACGGTGGCTCCTGGTCCGTTATGCCAGAGCCAGTGCTGGAGACTGCTGGTGCACAAGGTCAGCTGTGTGAGATCGGCTGAACTGGATGAAAGGCTGGTGTAAATGTTGATATCGTCTGCATACTGGTGGAAGTCAATTCCCGTGTAACTGATCAGTCTGCCGACCGGTGCCACGTACATGGTGAACAGCACGGGCCCCAGTACTACAGATCCTTGTGGAACACCAAAGTAGGCCGTAACAGACTCAGATGTTGAACAGCTGACGCATACTAAAGATGAACGTTTAGACAGATAGGATGTGATCCACTGCAGACAGGTACCGGTGACGCCGAAGTCACTCTGTAGTCGATCGATGAGTGTATGGTGGCA
>Ga0056129_1000232_pt1 | contig 12892 bp, 9 predicted proteins | sample WorMetLIZISLAND1_FD_71118 | JGI IMG/M metagenome (GOLD analysis project Ga0056129, IMG submission 71118) | Marine gutless worms symbiont microbial communities from Max Planck institute for Marine Microbiology, Germany - Olavius loisae LIZARD... ...
TGACTAATAGAAAGTCGCATGTGAGCTTTCGATTGACACCAAGATCGATGACCTTGGATGACCTTGAACTGCTGTAAGGTCAAATTCTATTGGAATTTCGCGATATTTCTCGTGTTTTGGAGGCAATAACAACTAAACGAATGAAGATAGACCCATATTGTCAGCGACATAATTGTAGCCCATTAAATGTACTTTTCAGCGATGTATAGGTTACGTTGATATCGCACAGCGTTCACGCACTATGGGGCGCTGGTGGGAAACATGCAATTTTCTGCCTTTAAACGTCAATATCTCAAAAACAGTAGGAGATATGTCTAAAGTTACTATTAATGACTAATAGGAAGTCGTACATTGACTTTCGATTGATACCAAGGTTGATGACCTTTGATGACCTTGAAAGAGACCAGTATTGTCAGCGACAATGTTGTAAGCACGTCGAATTGGATCAATTTTTGTATGCTGGTATGCTGGGCTTTCTTGTTTCAGTTGTTCATTTCTACCCATTTTTTCCTGATTTTTCATGCCCGTCTTCGTCTTCCTCGATTCCCTTCCTGTTACGTGTGCTATCGTGCCCACGTACTTTGTATATAAAAAGTGTATAAGTAACTTTCGGTACCTGGAAAATTAGTTCCCTTGATGTGAGACCTTTGCTGTCGAAAAAATGCCATGGAACTTTCACACCCCTGGTGCAAATATTGATGTTACACTTAACACTATAAAACGTGCAAAAGCTTAAGGATGACGTGTCGATGTCTTTGCTTAATTGCATAGTAGCGTCACGCATGGTGAGCTAGGATGACAAGATGTCATTCCCTGTACATAACCTGTTGAAGCCTGTAGGCGGAGGCCTATACATTTAATACAGTCACTGCAACACACTCTTTTCTTATAGGCTCAGTGAAGCTTGCTGCAACAGGAATCAAAGCAGCTGGAATCAAGGCATGCTGGCACGTAGCGCCAATTGATTGAAGGAATCACAAGACGTTGTGATGTTGTAACCCTATGCCGCTGTTGCTTTACAACAGGCTTAGTGAAGCAATCCTGAGCAGGAATCTAAGCAGCAGGAATCAAAGGATGCTGGCATGAGGCATTGTTGACAATTGTCCAATGCATTTTACCTTAGCAGAACATCAAATCGCATTGTAGCTTAATTTTGTTTTTAGTGTATGGTTTCTCAATATATGGCTGTGAGTAGGCCTAAGCCTGACACAGAGGTGTATCAGAAATATGTAATGTAACCTAGTGCTGTGACGATATGAGATTTTAGCCAGACAATCAATTTCGATTCGATTTTGAAGGAAAAATCGTAATTTCGATTTTATTCGATTTTTCTGTGTACAGTATTTCGTATGTTGCACGTGAGTGATCATTTTCTTATGCTGATGATGCAGGAGTCTATTCATGCAGTTTACTTATTTATTGTGCCAGCCGGATGCTGTAGGCCTACAACTTCCGCCAAACGTGTGTAAGAACAACAATAACAACGAAAATTGTATAGTCTTTTAATCCAGTAACATCCATTAATTGCTGAAAAAGATCGAAACATGATGAAATCGAAACATGACTTAGCAAATATAACGATTTTGATTTTGATCGATTTTGTAAAAAAATCACGATTTTCGATTTCGATTTTAAGATCGTCACAGCACTAATGTAACTGAGTAATGAGATGGATAATGTCATGGAGTGGAGTGGCATTGTGGTCGTCGTAGCCTATGTCCATAATAGAACGAGCATTTTAACAAACTATAACATATAACAAAGATCACTTCTGTCAGCCACTGAAGAATTCTGTGTTCTTTAATTTTTTGTTGCTATCAGGATGATATAATGCAATTTATTCTAACTTGTAGTGTGCAAAGTGTAGTTTTAGTGGTAAAATTGACATTTCTGTTTAGAATGCTATATCGTGTGGTGTATACCAGTAGTATATGCTGTCAGCTACACTGCATGAAATGGCAGGCCTTGCTAGTGTCATGCTGTGATATCTGCTGTGATTATTTGTGATGTATCAGATGGTGTGAGCGATTAGTCGTCGCCTGCATACGTATGTTGGAGTCAAAGAACCGTCTTCATAGTAACATGTCCGATAAGTCATTGACGTGTATAAGTCCATTCAGTCTTCCACCGAGTGTCCGAGGCATGAAAGCTCTTGACCGAGATGCATTTACGGTGACTGTGAATGTGTCTGGACTGAAGGTTCCTGTGCAGTCGGTCGCCGCCGTAAGACAGCGGTATAAAGACCGGTTGCTGAAGGTCCGCAAACTGCAGCCCATTGCCGAGTTGAGTGACACTGACGTGGACCGAGAAACGCATCGGCTTTTCCTCTTCAGTCCGCGTCACATCACATTGGACAATGCTTTCGGTGAAAGTGATCGGACTTTCCTGTCGAAGAACGGCGTAAATTTGGCAGACTTGAGGCTGTATACGATCAAACTGACGTACGAGAACTTTTCTTATGATGATGTGTTGGGTGCAGTTCTTCCAGAAGAGAGTGCCGTCGGTGGTTTCAGTATTATTGGTCACATTGCACATCTCAACTTGAGAGATAACCTGCTCGAATACAAGAACATTATAGGTTGTTAATCTTTATTATTATTTTTCTTTCCTCTGCATTTTCCACTTTATAGCAGCAGTAGCTTTGTCTCTTGGTCTGTTTGCATGTTTATGACAGATATATTTGATTGTTAGTGATTGAGTGCTGTTGTCATCAGTGGAGTGGCGACAGTACTCAGCCAGCAGTGGAAGAAGGACTCATGAGTTATTAAGTGCACTCCTGGTTGATGTGAATACTGGCAACATTATACATAGTTTGCACTGTAAGTCCTCATGATCTTGTGGCAGCATTAGGCAACCTTGGTTTGCTACTTTGCTTAGTAAATGTCCTCTGAATCACTTGTATGTCTGCTTTGGTCGAGGAAGAACTGATTAGACTGAAGGAATGTCTAACAGTCTGGTTATTGTAGCAAAATATGTGGTTAACTGGCTATGTATCTTTTTAATGTGTATTATTGTGTTTGTATATGTGTATTTTGTTGTTTACGTTTTCTGGTTTTTCCTTTGTAGCTTTTTCCTTCAGTACTTTGATACTGTTGGTTGGGTCTTTTGACATGTAAAAACCGTCTCCCATATGACATATATTGTGTTGGCGGGAACGTAAAACACTACTCAACCATCAGCTAAGCAGGTTTATATATGTATCCTAGCAGGTCATGTACTGTGGCATTTGTTGCTTTGATTGTTCATTATAGGCAAGGTAGAAATGTTCACCTGTAGGTCAGGTGATACTGGATAAGCTTTCCATTGTCAAGACTGTGGTACACAAGACACAAATCATTGACAACACTTTCAGAAATTTCCAGATGGAAGTGATCGCTGGTGAAGAGAATTTCATCACTGTAGCTCGAGAACACGGCTTCTCGTACCAGCTGGACTTCTCCAAGGTTTACTGGAACCCGAGACTTGGTCAGACTTCATCTTGCTATCAGTGTTGTCATCATAGATAAAACAACATATTGATTGAGCAAGTAAAACAGTTGTGAATCACTACACAAGTGCTATTATGCAGCATGTTTATTGGTTGAGCCAACACTCATGTGCTATTTGTGTACTGTGAATAGCTTAATCACAAGCATTTCTGCTGATATCTGGCATAGTATACGTTCACCCTTACTACATGTCTTTTCTTACTGAGTTCTTGACCTTGTTTTCCTAGATCTAAGGATTTGATATAGATATTCTTATTCGGCAATTCAATCTGTGGTACTGGACTTTCGTACTCTATTGAAGTCCAATGTCTGCCGTACCGGTTTGAGCCAGCCTTTGCTCAGCTAACCGAGGCGACCTCACTTTGCAGTGTACATTACAAGAACCAGCAGTGTTAGTCACAAAGGTTTCTTATTTCACTTTCTGTCATCTAGAACTCTCTCTCACTACACCTTCAATCATCCTCCATCAGTCGTGGACAGTTTGCTGGTCGATTGTTCAAGCAGGCCGGCATGCTGTAGAACTATTCATGAAAGAACTGAATTGATCTGATCTTGAGGATTTATGAAATTTCAGCTAGTAACTAACTGATGACTTAAGACTAATTAGCCGATCTTCATAGTTTGGCAGTCTGGTTATATGTAGTGGACTGCCTTTTGAACATTTGATCTGTTTTCATGGTGAATTTATTCTGGTCTCCGTCGTTGCCTTATGAAACCTGAAGCTGAAACAGTTATTGCAATTTAATTGTTTCCACTTGGTTTCCTAAGACCACTTAAACTGTCACGCCTTCATGCATTTGTCATGCCTTGATACTGGGTGTCTTGTATGAAACATCATTTATATGATCTCCGTTCTGACATTTCACTTATGATGTATAAAAGTCGGCATTCAAGAAATATAAATAATCTACTGTACCTGCTGACATTGTGTAGAAGGCTTGAAGGTGCACGGAGTTGAAATGATGGAATAAAAGATGCTGGCCAGTGTGTTTTTAAGTCATTTGTTGTCGTTATGTTCTGCTGCCTAGGAACGGAACGCCAGCGAATTGTGAAGTCTCTTGCACACAATGCCGTGCTGTATGACGTATTCGCCGGAGTCGGGCCATTTGCAGTGCCAGCTGCCAAGAAAGGCTGTCACGTCTTTGCCAATGACCTCAACCCAGAGTCCGTTCATTGGCTGCGACAGAACATCATCTTGAACAAAGTTTCTGATAAGGTATGTGATGACCTTCACTGATGCTGTATAGTTCAGCAGTTATTTGCTGTCGGCCTCTGTTGATGCATGGCTGTCATTTCAAGTTCAGCTGTTTTTCCATTGTTAGTACTTGCAGCTCCGCCTTTGAATTTAGGACCATATGGCTCTATACAAATTCAGTTTATTTATCATTACTACTCCGTTGTTAAACTTTTTTAGTGAAGTACATATACGTATCAGTTAAGTTACGGTATGTAGATGTTTAAAGAATAAGTCACTGAGACGTGCAGAGAAACATACAGATCTGTTGTAGAGGTGAATCTGTTACTGGTTGCCTTTGGCACGTTCCCAGCTCAATCTTGTTGTTGATATTTTGCACGATTTTTCACCAGTGGACAACTAACTTCATGGCAAATGTAAATTCTCGTGTTTCAAAAGATTTTCTTTCAGTAATTATTGTATTGTATCTTTTATTTATCACGTTAACTCTTCGTTTGCCGTGTGTTGGCCAGGTGAAGGTATACAACATGGATGGCGAGGAGTTCATTAGATCAGTGATGAGACCAGACTTACTAGAGCGCTGGAGCCAAGCAGCTGACACTAATAGTTTCCACGTGGTAATGAATCTGCCGTCGTTAGCGATCGAGTTCCTCAAGGTTTTCCGAGGTTTATTGAGTACAAACGAGCTGGCGGCTGAACCACCCACATCACTACTGCCTCTGATTCACTGCTATTGCTTCAGTCAAGCCGACGACACAGCGGCAGACGCGGCCGACAGAACTTCTGCCGCTCTCGAAGTTTCATCGTTTGCAGATCTTAAGGACAGCCACATTCGAGTCGTCCGGAACGTGGCTCCCAGTAAAGAAATGCTATGCGTTACATTCCGACTACCGTGGCATCTACTGGCCACAGATGAACATGGTTTGTATGTGTATCGACTTTCCCAAATAGCGGTGCATTTTCTCAAACTAAACTTCACGTGGCTCAGCTGAATGAGTTCCATAGTTTGCATAGATCTGTCTTGTTCAAATGTGTTTTTATGACTAAATGCTTCTGCGCATTACGTAATTTTTCCTTGTATATGCATTTGTCACGTTAATAAAGACTATTTACTTACTTAGCTTATTGATGAGATTTTCTTTACAGACATCTCACGTCATCAGTCACAAGCGCCACTTAACAATTCCATGCCACACCACGTGTTCATTGCAGCTCTGCCTTCCCACGATGCACGTGGTCTGCATTAGTTAGTGAACGAAATGGCGTTACGATATTTGTTTATAGGGGGGCTCAAGTTCAACTAGAGGCGAGTAAATAAATAAATCAGTACATTTACTGAGCTCTGGCAAGGTTTGACCACACAGTAAACGTCGTTGACATGTTATTGACGATTTATGTTAACAGCAAATTAACGTTAAGTGGTGAATATATTGACAATGTCGTTTTGTATAAATGTTGAAGTACGAAGGGACTGGTCATGAGAAATTTATAGGCGAGCGAGAGTTTATGTTTGATGCATATATTGATCTTGAGCAAGTGCAGAGATCTGAGGATGGGTGTGATACGAGATTTAGGAGCTTTAGCCACAGTACGTGCAAGACAGTTCTGAATTTGCTGGAGACGGTTTATTTGAGACCTAGGATGACTAATGCAGAGAGTTACAGTAATCAAGTTTGGGCAACAGAGGCAGCGACGGTACTGGTTGTTTTAGAATCGAGGTAAGGACGGATACAGCGGAGCTTTTGGATATGAGAATAGCAAGACAGTGAAAGTGACGAGATCTGATGAGCGAAGGTAAGATGTTTATCAAAAATTAAGCCAAGGTTGTGTGTTTTAGAGTAACCGAGTACCAGTAGTATGTTAATTAATGAGGCAGTTAAAAAACCAGAATGAAGTAATTATTTCAAAAATAATGAAACATGAAATATGACAACGGTTATGACGACAGGCTATAAACTTCATTCACATTTGTGCGTGGTGTATATAGTAATATATTCTCGCCGGTGGCTAAGTATGAGTGGTAGTGAGTGAGAATCCGTGAACTGTGTTGTTTTGACAGTTTCAGCGGAATGTGAGCCTGCTGTTAAAAAAGTTCGGCCAAGTTGACCAGCACCAACGTGTCATGAACTGGTGTTGACACAAGACCACTGTCAGAGCGTCAGCATGGTGCCAAGAACCAGGCAACCACCATCGACTGCAATATGTAGTGTGTAGGAAGTGCTGGACTAGATCTCTGGTATCGTCGTGTTGACTATCTGCCTACCATGGATCCATGGTGACTGTCGCGAGTCCTAATACTGTGTGACCATACACTGCTGTGTCATGTGGATACTGTACATCACAGATTAAAGATTTCAGAGAAAACGTGTTCTTAGGCAGCTGAGAATATGAGACATCACAGGAAGAAATTAAATGATATATGTACTGATGGACTTTTATGAAGTTTATACAATAACAAATCCATGCCACCACTTTATGACAATACCATAAATGCCCCTAGTGAGTGAGTGAGTGAGCAGTGTTTTACGTCCCCACCAACACAGTATAGGTTATACGGGAGATGGTTTTTACAGACCCAACCAACTGCCCCTAGTAAACAACAGACCATGGTCTGTTGTTTACTAGGGGCAGTTGGTTGCACAAGTTACAACATTGCACAAGTTACAACAACTCAGCTCTGCATATTTCAGTAAATAATAGTGAAAACCCGATGTGTTGACGGTCGTTTAGACGAACAAGTACTTTGCCCCCTGCTGATTTTCACCATGTAAAGTTCACAAAGGTTTTTAATCGTGTATTAGCAATATTTATATATCATAGTAGGCCACGCACAGTGCATTTTCACGGTGTCTACATATTTAACTGAACAAATTTCCAGATTTTTGCATTGCTTCGGCCTGCTATGCAATGTACCGAATCTACTAGTTTGCCTAAATATAGAAAAACATGATATATGAAGTGGGGTGTCGCAAAGATAAAAAAGGGCGACCAGTTTCTTAAATAAGTGATCCGGTACCCAGTTTTATCATGACTGGAAACCAGTGCAGTCGATCATCGACATTTTGCACAAAAATTTCCAGGACCATACAAATTCAAGGAGATTCCATCATTCCAGGAGTTGTAGACACCCTGATTTTTAAAGCACGTGGTAATGACAAAGAGTTTAAATTTAGCAGTGAAGATTTCACCAAAATACGCCGTTTATTTTTCATGATCCATTACTTTAGACGCTGACAACTGATGAATAACTATAGTGATGAATTGAATATGTTACAACTACGAAGAAACTCAGTAATACTGCTTGGTATTGCCAGTGAAACACAACACTCGTCTACACGATGTACAGGTCATGCCAATACACAGTCATGACCAACACACGTTGACACAACAAAGTCAATCTCAACATTAACTCAACACTTCATGATTGATGTCTGCACATGGCTATGGCAACTTGCATAACAAGACGCCAAGCTGTCGATAGGATAGCCGACCGTATCTAGTAATAAGAGATTGTTGATAAGTAGCAGTCTCCAGCTGTCTTCAAGATATTGGGTCCTAAGCGTATTGGGGTCATGACCTTGACCTTTCCGGGTCGTGTCGCCATCGGTCACGTGACCATTCAATTTGCCATATGACATTTCATATTAATCGCCATTTGTAACCAAGCATCTTTAGCCGTTTTCGAGATATTGAGCCCTAAGTATACTGGGGTCACGACTTTGACCTTTTGGGGTCATGTGACCTTCGATTCTCCATAGGCCATTTCCTATTTGCTTCTGCAGACAAGTTTTTTCGTAAGATGCACAATTTAGCCACAATACGTACGTTACAGACGACAGACGGACGCAACTCTGTAGCATAACCACGACCGTTACTACGCTCGGCTTCAAACAAACTAGAGAGGACTTTAGACACTTCAAACCTCGGTAAAAAGCAACACTCGTTGGCTAACAATGCTATATGACTTGGCTTCTATGACAAATCATTGGATCCAGATCTAACTGCATCAAGTTTCAAGCACTTCCCATAATTTAGTGAAAAGTCGTCTCCGAGTGGTTTTACGTAATTGTACTCGCAGACAGACAGAACGAGATACGACCTTAACGAACGCAGATAAATAAATACAAGCCGAGAAATCACAGCAAAGTGACTAGGACACAAAAACATCACACAGTTGACTACAACCCGTTAGCGACTACTTGAAGGCTGTCGATCAACGCTGCAGGCACACGACAATTTGATGTCAACGGGCGGAGACGCGTTAGCTAAGTTTCATCACGTTAGAAGTCGGCTGATTGGGGTGGTGGTATATCTGTCATGCTGCACCACAGTATGGTTGTCACGGGCAATGGACAGCCACATAATGCACCGTGGTACCTCTAGCTCATGCCAATCAGCTGCCACTTCCAAGATTGCAAAGCGCTGCTGTTCACGAGTCTTCTCATGTGAGCAGTGCTATAGCAAGTACTCAGACCTTTAACTACCTACAGTGTATGTCTGCTCTGTGATTGAGCGCAAAAACTGACCGGTTCTACAGAACGACTTGTGAAGTGACTAAAGTACGGAAGTGACCGACGTGCTGTGAAACCATCATAATACACAAGTAACGGTTAAGACACAGGCATCCGAGCGCACACACACACACACAAGCCGTATCGTCTCGCAGGGAAAATAATCACAACAAGAGAGCTACTGCAGCAAGCTGAAACACTACATGGAGGACACACGCGAGCCGAGTCGATCAATCAGCAGACTTGACTGGACAACAGGTCTATCAGAGACGACAACAGCTGGTTTGTCACAGACAAAGGAAGATAACAGGCCACACGTGACGATGGACGCCCTTATGCCTGCTTCTTCTTTCCAAACAACGGCACTTTTTCCGTGACCCTGGGTCACACAGACATTGGTTTATATAAATACACTGTTTCAGAAAAAAAAACAGCCACTTGCAGTTTCTTTCATATCTCCATGAGTGATGTGTAGATTTCAGCAAAAAAATGCGGTGAACACACAAAAGGAATGGTGGATTCTGACAATGTAGAAATTAGACATTCATAGCAGTGAATGACATAGTTATGATGTCACATTTGTCTGGCTACAGCAAGCGATAAGCCAGGAGCCCAGGATAACATTTTTGCGAGTACAGGGTATTTGCTGGTGCACGGACACAGCCGTATTGTCATCGTGTATTATTTGGAGCAATTTAAGACAATGAATAAGCATTAAACAACTTTTTGTTAATAAACCAGATTAAGTTCGATCACCACTGATGCAAGAGTTACGCGAGATAATGTTACAGCAACAACAAGTAACTGCTGTTTTGCACGTCTCCGTCGAGTGTTCTGATTCTGGTCGGCAATGGGAAGCCAAGTGGCCTGTAATAAACCTAAAAGAGACATCACAACGGTTTGTTTCGGTAATAAGAAAGCTGGGTGATAAAAACCCCAAACGACTCCCGAAATACCCGAAAATGACAGCCGTTCTGCATCACTGAAAGACCATAACATGACCATCACAGATCAGCACACAGCAACCATCGTCAAAGGCAACAACTGTTGAACTGTGAGATGAATAGAACGAGAAGTGACGTACTGTTTCCAGACAGTGTCCATGTGTTTTCTAGCCTGGTCTATAACCTGATCCACATGATCCTGACAGCATCAAACCATTACAAACCGTTATCAGCATCAACTACCTAACAGCTCTGTTTTTTAACTCTACATCACAAATACTGTACACAGTACAAGGAGTACATTAGTAGTTTGGCTTCTATCGCATCTGGTAGAGTGCTGAAGTAAGTATATCTGTCTATCTATCCCAGCTGACCTAAAGGCACACTAACTTGCATGACGCGAGGCACTACAGCTCTTGGTAACAACCTCAGACTCACTACATCTTGTTCATTAACACATTGGGCCACTCAGCCTCCACTGTTCACAGTGGGTCACATTAACTTTTGACTTAGCCTTTTGCTGAGCAAACCGTAAGCTGAATGCTAAAAGTCCGGACTTAGACCAAAGTTCAACTTAATTTTGGAAAAGTAAAGTGAGTTTAGTGTCAGCAAAAGTTAAGTCCTAAGGGCGTAAGCTATCTCTTCTATACAAATTCTACCGACTTAAGTCAGTCAGTTCGGCTTTACTTCAGTATTTGAGTCTAAGACTTTCACTGAGCGAATCGCTAAGTCCAAACTTGACCTAGCAAATCGCTCAGTGAAATCACTTTACTTTTTGACTCAAGTCTGGAGGACTTAGACCGAACTTTAGCTCAGAAAAAGGCTCAGTCAAAAGTTAAAGTGACCCATTGTGTTCAGCAATCAACAGTGCATGCATAGAGAGGAACAGAGAGCAATGTACCTTGTTGAGCTCATACAGCTTCGGCACCGAAAACAGAACGACGTCAGCTACAACCAACAATTCACCTTCAACTTAGTGACACACATCATTAGTGTCACCCACTCACTCACTGCTGCGCTTGACTGGCTGAGGGTCGTAGCAATTTCCACAATCAGCGGTCCAGGGTTGCGAACTGACAGGCACTGATGCCATATCTTCTTCCACCTGTTGAAGCCAAGTTCTTCGTGGACAGCTCGGCGGGCACTTCCAGTCAGTGGCAGGTGTGCCGGTGAAGGCATCAATGGATAGATGTAATCAATAGTCTACAAACTGTAAGTGGTGTTTCATAATTGTCTTTGTTTTCAACAGTTAATCCAACCTACAACAAGTTGGACAGCTCACTTCCTCCCTCCAACTGAAGACTAGATAACAGCTCCAAGGGCCACAATGACTATCATCTCGTTACCGATACCAAACAGTGTTCAAGGACCGACGTCACCGTTCACTCAGATGGAAAAACCAAATGTCCTTAAATCACCTGCTGAGTCGGTTTTAAAACCACAACTGAAACCATGTTTTTTGTGGGAAAACTGTACCAAGCTGAAACTGCAGCTTTCTGACGTTTCTCACTGTAGTTAAGTGTGACATTCACTGGCACAATGCAGCGTTCTGTATGCAGTAATTCTCTGTGCAAATACCACTCAGCTTCAGTTTACAACTGTAGAACTTGTTAAAACTTTGGTCTAAGCGAAACAAAGCCAGCCAGCAAGCGTGTGAAGGAAGGGAAACAGTGTTAGACGCCGGCAGACTACAGAGTGTGACAAGGTTTACCGAGGATGATGAGTGTCATGCCGTTGAACCAAGTACCAATGTACGTCAGCACCCACAGCAGCAGACCAAACTACACAGCAACACAACACTCGGTCAGCTGCCGCAGCACTGGACAACATCAGTCAATACAGACAGACTCGACCAATCACTCCAGAAACTGAGTAATGATACTGTGTAATTCATAATGACACTGAATAACAAGTAAAAGTAAGTAAAACGTACATTTATGTAGCACAACTCGTTAGAAAACCTCTAATGCGCTGGTCACACTAGTAACGGCTGAAAAAGAATGGTTTTCAAGAATCGTTTAAAGCCATCAAAACTGTCCAAATTTCTAAGTTCATCTGGCAACGATAAGGCCACCACACAACTTTTAGTAATTATATCAGCTCTCATACGGAACCGTGATCAAGAATTGACCACATTCTCAACAAAGAGTCATATCAGTTACATCTGTTCATACTGAGAGTAATGACAAACCTTGAGCGTGTCGACGACGTCTTCTACGAGAAACAGTCGGCGGACCTCAGCGACGGTGCAGACGATGTGCTCAGACAACTGGTCTGCAAACCTGTGAACTGAGTCAGACGACACCGAGACATCCATCTCCAGGTAGCGTCTAACATCACACCAAGTCAACACCCCCAAGTCACAAATAATGGACTCTTCCTTCCAGTCATCACATGCTCACAACCAACCACAGACGAGGCACTTGATGTCATAACATAATTATTTTACTATGGTACTATTAAAACGACATGCCTTATCTATGGCTAACAGCCTGATACAGAAATACAGAGTCATCTATGACAACTGCTACCAGAGGGCCACACTAGCCGCCGATCGCCTGCCAATGCAGCTGACAAATGCAGAATGTGATTGCCTGTCAATGAACTGCTACTTTGCTGTGATTGGTCAGCAATGCATCCCACAAACCTTTGTTGCTTGCACATCATTTTGGGATGTGACCTACTTTCCGCGATCAGCCTCAACCTTTAGCTATTACGGCAGTGGCCAGTACGGTATCCAGAAGAACATTTATA
>Ga0056129_1000235_pt1 | contig 12804 bp, 13 predicted proteins | sample WorMetLIZISLAND1_FD_71118 | JGI IMG/M metagenome (GOLD analysis project Ga0056129, IMG submission 71118) | Marine gutless worms symbiont microbial communities from Max Planck institute for Marine Microbiology, Germany - Olavius loisae LIZARD... ...
CTTAACTTGTATGGGAAATATCACCGAGATGTTTGCGCCTAGTAGGGGGTTTTGGGGGTTGGGCTATTGAACGACGTCAGACAAATTCTATTATGACCAACCCCTGTTGCCATGGCAACGAAAATTTAAAACAAAATAATCAATAACTCGGTTTTTGCGGAAGATAGCTCCTAGATTCTTGCACACAGCAGGGGGTTTTCGGGGTAGGGCTATTGAATGCTGTCAGACAAATTTTTCCACGACCAACCCCTGTTACCATGGCAACGAAATTTGAGATAAAATAGACTATAACTCAATTTGTATAGGAAATATCATCAAGATCCTTGCACCTAGTAGGGGGTTGTTGGGGTTTGGCTATTAACCGCCGTTGCCATGGCCACGAAATTTGACACAAAATAGGCAGCATGTATAGGAGATCTCCGAGATCCTTTCGTCTAATAGAGGTTTTCGGGGTTGAGTTAGGCCTATTGAATGATATCAATCCTGACCTTAAAGAACAGTGATAATAAAACAGCAAATATTAATGTAAAAAAACTGCCGTGTTAACGCTAGTGTAACGATGACACTAATTAAATGTAGAAAACGGCAAAAATTCGTTTACTGTATTTTCGCATGCTAAAATTTCTTTTCATCATTACACTATGTCAGAAGATGATGACATAGTAATGATGCCATGAAATTTTAGCATGCGAAAATACAGTAAACGAATTTTTGCCATTTTCTACGTTTAATTAGTGTCATCGTTACACTAACGTTAAAACGGCAGTTTTTTTACATTAATAACCATATAGGCCTAGAGCCTAAACATACTGCGTGACGCTATGCAACGGTAATTTGAAATTCGGGGAAATGGAATTCGGTGAAATGAAACGAAACACGTCGAATTGGAGCAATTTTTGCATGCTTTTGCGTCTCGTGGGTTTGTCAGCGTCACCTGGTCTTTCTTGTACAAACTGGAGAGTGGTGAAATTATTTTCGAACAATTCCAACCTATGTGATCACAATCCACCAACGTTACAGACAGACAGACGGACGGACAGGCGACAGACCGCGCTTTGCACTGTAGTGCATCATCGTGCGGTAAAAATCATAAATATACAACTTAAAAATGCATTGCAAAAAATACTGATGACGTAAACTGGCAGGCATTTACCAGTAATTTGATGCACGACACTATTAAGAGCATTACATGTATAATGCATACAACTAGTGTATGACTCCATTGTAAGTAAAAAATAACAAATTACGCAAAAATCTCATCATCATCTAAAACTGTTAAACATTATCATGAGAGGCACTGTAAAATATGCCCACATTTTAACATACAGTGTCAGCATCAATCACTGTCCAAGAGATAATTCTGATAGTTCATCATCGGAGCCGGATGCTCCGTTGTCGAACTGATCTATTGATGGTATTGCTATTACTCTGCGTGGAAAGTTAAACGTCTCGCGCAGTTCGTCCTCTGTTGCCGTACCAGCAGCGTCACTCCTGCCAGTCTCCGCCTGAGAATCTCGTGTCTCCTGTGCACTGTATGTTGACTGCAGAGCCCTGTTTCCAGCGGTGTCTGAGAGGCCAGTACTGGCAGCAAGGTAGTCACGAGACTGCAGCAATGCCTCTGTATTCATCTGGTCTGGAGTCATCGTTCTCGTGAAAAGGTCGCTTGCTGTGGCATTTCCTGCACAAAGAGCACATAATTTACCGAACATGTATTGTATGTATTGGCGTTACAAACAACACACGTTTCACTTCAAACAGTAGTATCTTCAGCAACTCATTCCTAAACACACTGAAGTTCCTATCAAGAAAAACTCTACTTTCAATTTTGGTTTTTCTTTAATTTGATAATTCTGTGTTGTAACCATCAGTGCTAATTTTCGTTTGATACTGGATACCCAGAAGTACCCCTTTCAGGATTTGGGAAACTTTGACAATTTTTGAAGACAAATCACAATTAACATGCTTACTGTCACCACTTTGGATTTACAAAACGGCAAAATCTACGAACATTATCAAATTGCCAAATGATTATTACCAGTAGCATGTGTTCCCTTGGGTTTTGGCATCTATGGCAGTAGTAACCACAAATTAGGCTGAGTCCCCAAACACTTTCAATAGGACACACACCTTCGTGGACCACTACTGCTGATCTTTTCACAGTGCCAAAGTTCATCCTAATCAACAACAGTTAGTGAAATACGAGCACCATTAATAGTTTGACAGAAGACTCAACAGATACAGTACCATATATGGTAGTTTTACTGCAGTCAGTCCTAGTGTATGGATCAATCTACCACCTTCGTTACGAGCACATGACCTCAACTATGATCAGTTCAAGCATGCGCTGAAAAGATTTTTGCTAATTGTTTTTAATTAGACCATGATGCTATGTGACTATACTGCTTTAATGGGCCTTAGAAAATATTTTACTTACTACGGCATTTTGAAAGAACCACTAAAAAGTGCACTACTGTAAAACGTTCTCAATTCTAAACATCACGTTACATGTTTTTATTGTGTTTTTATTGTATTTTACGTATATCTTAGCACATTGATTTTACTTTGTTCTTAGGGCAGTTGTAAGAGCCTTATGGCCTTTTGTCCCGCTCATGCATTGTCATTCTGTCACGTTATCTTTAGGCCTATGTTATGAGCTAATAAATGATTTGATTCGATTTGAGCTCAACAGTATACGACAGTACAATTGAACAATTTGCAACTAGCCTGTTTCTGCTGGGAACCAATCAGAATTTGTTGTAAGCGGCACCGATGGCCCAACCTGCGGCGGACTCCGTGATCTCTGAATATCTGGTACTTTTGTTCCTTGACAAACACCACATTTACCATTACCAACAAGAATGTTACTACAGCAATTACAGTGATCTTGTAAACCATCTTCCAACACATTGTGTTCAGCTGGCAACAACTACCAGGAATTAACTGAAAATACCATAAAACTTTTAATTCTAAATGGCCTCTATTTTGTTATCTTTGAGCGGTAGACAAAACCCCAAATTGAAGGGTGGAGATATCAGTAACATGCGTTATGCCTTGTGAAAGGCCTATCATTAGGCATTGTTTGTTGTGTTTTAGTTCATGTTTACATGCGCGTATTGTTACTGAAGACTTTTAGTTCACATGTTTCATTTAACTGCATTTACTTCTAAGTTTGAAATCGAAAAAATAAACACCATGAAACTAAACTAATTTACCAACTTGTATTAGTCATCAGTTTATCAAATTACACTCCATGACTATGGTTTACATCCTGTTTGCAGTGCTACTGGCTGAATGTAAGGCAAGAGTAGCGTATATTCAGACAACTTCATCTGAAAGCTTGAACTTTGTATGCTGAAACTGTTAACTCACTGAAACCATGGACACGACTTACAAGTTGCAATTTTACAAAGCTTCTAACAATGTGTAAACAATAAGAACATTAATTCAAATTTGTATCATTGAAACTAAATTTACACGCTAAGTCACGTACACATTTAACAGCAACCAACTGTAAGGGTTTCACAGTAAGTAACCTGTAGGACTGGACTGAGGTCGACGCAGCAGAGCAGGTGAGTCCAGAGTGGAAGTGACGCGTCCGATCATTGGCCGCTGCTGACTGCCTTTCTTCACACCTGAAGACTGAGCAACTTGTTGATCCATATCATGTCTCCTGGACAGCTGCCATTCACCATGAGAAAACTCGTCTGAAGTTTGCTTTGGCATTTGAACAGATTCACCAGGTACGTGATATTCACCTTCTGCCAGTTGCACAAGAGAGTTTATTAATGACATTTCAGCAGCAGAAACTGCCAATATTTCAAACCGATATCAACTCATAAAGAATATGAAAACGTGTCGACAATTCACTTGCTTTAACAGAGGATGTAATCTTATTTTAAATATTACACGACAAGTAAAGGATTCCAAAATGCATGTAGACTGAATCATGCGCAAGGAAGATCCGTTTTAGTGTACAGTATGCAAAAATTTTCAAACTCATCATATAGTCATTCATTCATTTCTGGCATGGACCACAAGGAGTGGATGATTCTGAGCTACGCAATTGCTCCAATCAGGGAGAGGTTACTGGATTTCAGCTGCAGGATAGTCTTCAGTGAGTGAGCACTTTTAAACAAGCTGTCATCGTTACAATCTGTTAGCATAATCTTTATCACAGTTCTGCCTATCAAGTTAATACAATAATTACCAGACAGGAGTCCGTTGTCTGCACTGGTTTCCTGTACAAGGGGTCGTCTTGACTGATGCTCGTTAGCTACAATGCTGTTCTGCGGAATTTCTCCGTCATCGTGATAACCATTATCAGTGTATTGCTGCAGATGCTGAACCTGACCAAGGCTCGTCTCACCGAGGCTGCCTTCAAACCGACCAGCAGCAAACTGCTGTTGACGGGATCTCAACTGTTGCTTGGTGTCAGCAGCTGGGATTGCTGCACCCAACAGAGCCAGGGGCTGCACTGACATGATCACTTCACCTTCACTTGGTAAACCATCAGGCGGCGAGTCCTAACAGAGAGCACACACAAATCATCAGCATCCACTGCCATCCAACGTCAATGCATTTCCACAACAGTGTAACATGATAACATGACACCGTCTATCTGATATCTCAGTACCGGTACATCAAACTCTGCTCACTAAAGCCAAATAAAAGGCAGCATAAATATCCCAATATCCCCAAAATCTAATTTAAAATATTTCCTGATCTGATTTTCTGTACAATACTGTAAAGCCATTAAAACTTCGAATATAATATGCCATCGAATATAATACGCACCCCAACCTTAGGTTTTTGTCAGAGTGTAAGAATCTGTAGACCTATGTATAATACGCACCCCCATATCAGCACGCAGGAGGTCAGTATATCTGCCAAAAACGGCGATGAGCGTACGTGATCGTAAGCTGCTCTCGAAAATGGCCTTGATCGCTGGGTCCAGCACAGTGGCGGTGGTACTCGTAGCGACGTCAATTGAGCCAAATCGCTCATGAATGCACCGGCGTATGGCCTTGAACGGCCCGCACTACTGCGCCTTGCCGTCAGTCACTGCGTGGCATTCAGTTCGCCCCTCTCCCCTCCCTGTCTATTATGACCATGCGACGGCCGGACACGGGGTGGGGAGGAGCAGACTCAGCCCATGGAGTCCAGCCAGTCAAATGCTGCAACATAAACTAGAAGGACCGAGCCGCCTTGGTCCACTGTAGGCCTATGTCGGTAATTAAAAATGCAACCGGTAATACGTAATTTTACCGTTTTCGACGATCGTTTCAATCTGAAATAAAGATATAGAAATAGCTAGATCTATGTATAATACGCACCCCTGACTTTCAAGGCAATTTTATAGTAAAAAAGTGCGTATTATATTCGAAGTTTTACGGTATTTGATAAACTGCAATTTTAAATGGCAGAGAAATATAAGTGCTTTACAATACAAAAACCACAAATTCACAAAATATCTACAACTTCTTTAGTATTCCAGCTAACAGAAACACATAATTAAGGACATAAAACCAAGCTAATCTCATCTCTTTGCTTCACAGGTTACAGCAAAAAATGTGGAGTAAAATGCACACATACTGCGTCAATATCTGCGACGAAATTGATCGTATCTTCGTCGTCTGAACCGTGTCGCAAACGACTTGCATTTAGCAGGTGCTTGCGAATTCTTTGCTTCAGCACTAAACGCAATTTATGTCCCACCATCAACATTTTACGGCAAAACATAACCACACAACAAACATCAAATAAAAAGCCATCGGCAAATCTTTAAATAATCGAAATCAAATTAAACATGAAAACATGTGCTAAACTGTAGCACATCTGTGATACTAGGAAATAGGTATTAGTTTATATAGTTGATTATGTAGAAGTGAACCTCGATGGAACTTTGAGACCATGCAACTGTTTTCAGTTTAAATCATAAATTGGTCCAGACTTCAGACCGTCATGCAGTGACTTCAGACTAGCCAGTAAAGACTGCGTTGCAGCAGATGTCTGGAAGCCAGTCAATAGCATGATACTGTTTACTAAAGCCAATTACAAATGCTGGAAAGTGCAGAACTGGGATGCAATATTCAGCATTTTGGAGCCCTTTCCAGTTACTCCACATGTTACTATGTGCGTACCACTGAGCTGGAAGTTAGAAATTATATTCTATTGGCCTATGCTAAACCAGTATACAGTCAGGTACTACATTATGCTGAATAGAGATGTGGTATGTTTGCATGTTGGCTGACTGCATCATACGGCAGACGTTTTAAGACATCCATGTAATGAGGAACATCTATAGACATAAAATGTGCTGAACAGAGTTACGGATGCTTTCACTCACATTCGTTGGCTTCGGTGTCAGCGACCTCGCCTTCACTCAACATGTTGATGACCCACTGTCCCTCCGACACACACTCATTGGCCGTAGCAGTAGCTGAGAGGTCACTGCTGACGGCCGCTGACTCAGACTCAGTGTGTACAGGGCTCGATGGCTGCGGCAACGGATCAGCTGGCGCAGGTGACTGTTGCTCCCTTACAGGTAAGCTGGCAAATACACCATCAATACCTCCAACCTTACTATACACAGATGTGATTGAAATAGAGCTGATAGCTTGCTTTGCGTCTAACACCACACAAAATGATTGCTGGAGACAGGTTTCATAACATGCTACATCTCAACGAAAGGACAAAACATCTGCATAGATAAAGCATATGTAACTGTCTGTTTATCTTAGCTTGCAAACATCTCACCAACATAACAGATTCAACTCTGGATACCTTACAACGATCACATTTTCACAAACATTTTTAAACCCACAGATCCTACATTTGCGGGAAACAGAACGGTACAGAATGGAAGGCAGCGTGAGCATGTTCCCTCAACACTGAAAGAAGGGGCCACTGCAGTTTACTTCTGGTCTAGGCTCTGCATAAAATACCAAAAACTCATTTCCAACGTAAGACTTATGCTAGACAATCTGTGCAATCATTACACCACCAGACAGAAAAAAATGTACAAATTTGTACACAGTACCTCTCCTCCATTTTGGATTGTTGAGAGCTCCCTCAGTCGGGGTCCTTGTCACTCCACTAAGCAGTGTAATTCAGAATTACTAAATAATAGTAGTCTCTAAATAAACTTTTACAATGATCTTAGGACAAAGGAGTAAAAGAGTATCCACAATCTCTTAGGTTGTCTGGTATGTAAGCCGGAGGCACTAAATGATGTAAGCAGTAGCAGACTATCATCTAAAATACAAGCTAGTGTTTGTTGACCTATATTGTGCAAAATGTCATGAACATTCAATTCATAATTCTACTCAGAGAGGAATATCAAGGACAAAGCAAGACATAACCTACTCAATAATTAGTACAAACAACTTACAGCTCACACACTGTTGATGCATCTACCATTGTGACGACGGCGACTGGTCTGCCAGCAGGAGCTGATGAGGTAGATGGAAGCTTGGCTACAGCAGGGACTTCTGGCACTACAGGTGGTTCTTCTGGTACAAAAGGCGACGGCGTCAGCGGCGACGGTGTCGCTGGTGTCATCAGTGGTGTGCTGACATCGTGTTGTTCAACGAAAGGCGACGATGACCGACCAGCACGTTCTGCATCTCTCTCGGCATCACTCACACCTACCACAGTCCACACTACACACACTGTAACATACTAACTGACAGTTACCCAGCTGGTGCTTCATCATCCAAGTTCAACCACATCACTCCATTCCTTCATCAGCTTCATCGGCTGAACGCTCCAGTATGGAGTCACTTACAAGCTCGCCGTTCTATCTGACAAACACTTCCATAGAATGGCACCAACGTACCTGGTCGATGAAGACTATCACACCACTGACCTCAGGATTAGATCACGCCTATGTCACTTCCTCCTATATGCCGTACATGGCTGTCAACTGTAGGTGATTCGGCCTTTCCGATTGCCACTGCTCATACCAAGTCACATCCTCACCAACTCAGTTTTCTGCAGCTGCCTCTTTGGGTGTTCATTCTCTTGACTTCTGTGATGCCTTCTCATTAATGGACACTATAATAGATCACATTACTGACTTACTAATTACTCAGAATTCACATTCTATTAACGAGACGAACCAGAAACCCATCCAAAGTTGTGGCCACACCAGAGCAAACAATTTAGCAACGTGCAAATATGTCTTGGACAATCTGTTTCACCAACATTTGGCACCAATCATATTTGGCAGGATAAACCACTGTCTTACAGAATGGGGTGGAATCAAGGAGGCTCTGTCATGGATATGCCCTCTAATGATGGCCTTTTTATTTTCGATGGTCTTTCTCATGATTGCTTTTTTTTATTAACAAAAAACACCAAAAAAAGCAACATCATACACACTGTCACACACAGTGTCTGTTATTTCACACTTGTAGCTAGATAGCCAGTCGGAGAGATGACTAACAAATTGAAACAATACAAAAGGAAATGCAAGTGCACGAACAGAAACAGTGATAATGATAACACAGTGCACTGTATGATAAAGAAGTTGCTAATGAGGCCTAAAATCAGTTACACTATGTAACGTGTCAGTTTTAAAATGCTGTTAAAAGTTTTTCATTACTTAACTGTCTACAAAACAAATATAAAAGCAACAAATGTAAACAGGACGTAGTTTTTTATCAGGGCAGAGACAGAGTAGTGAAAATCATTGCTGTATTCAGTACACAGACTACACGAGGTGACCCAGAAAATGACTGCTAAAAGTTGTAGTCAACATCATCTACAAGACATACAGCATGTATTAGTAATGTCTTGACACAACGTTCAGTTTGAACTAAACATAAAAGTGACAAGTGTGTCACCACGATGGTTAAGACAAAAAGTGCCTGCCCCTAGCAGTAGTTTGTTTCATTATGCCTAACACATGATCTCAAGATAATGAACGAGATGGCACCAGAGCATCTGAGTGGAGTGAAAATGGAACAGAGTGGGTCAAAAGTCTACTTGAGTGGAGCGAAGCAACGAGGGGTACCAGAATTCACAGAGTGTCACTGACCACTACAGTGATCAGGCCATCTGTCATATACAAGTGAAATGTCGGACAGAGAGAGAGACACACATTGTTATTGCTTCAGACTAGATGGGCTGAGGGCTGAACAAAATGACAACATGTCGACTGACCATCATATGACGGAAAATCGCCAGCGTCATCCGTGAGGCTGTCTGCTGCTTCAGTGGCCGGCGGGACTGGTCCAGCAGCTGGTGGGACTGGCTGTGCAGCCGGCAGTGGCACGTCTGGCAGCACTTGACTGAGATCAGTGGTGGGAGAGCGTTGAGGTGTCATTGGCGGTGACACGTGCTGAGTCGGCGACGCAGTGGGCGTCAGCAGCGGAGTGGGAACACGTGGTCTCTCAGCCTTTAAACACACACGCGCGGCAAAAACACATCAACACATGCAAGTGTCAGCCGAACTCACAGTGTTTGATCTGTGGTTGAACACTAGAGATAATGACTGCCAGGACCTAGGACAAGTCGACTGAATGCCAGCCAGCTGGAGATGTTGATGATGCAGGCAGTAAGTTAACTGGCACAAATCATAACATCACAAAGACAATTTGTGATGTTGTCAATAGCATAAAAGTAAGAATCTAGACCACTACAATTATTATTACAAATATATACACATGCGAACGTACTGCATGGTCGGCTGTCACTGCGAGTACAGCGTCTGGCTGAGAAGTAGGCAGAATTGTCACATGCTGATTCGCTGAACGCTCCTGCTCTTTCAGTCTTTCGGCAAACATGGCAGAAATCTTTTCGGCAAGAACCTCGCGGACCAATGAAGTGACCAGTGGACTGTCCACTGGACGTCCAGCGTCGACAAACAGCTGGACTCCAGACTGACCGATTGCATCGACTGATCAATTACACAAACACACAACACACTCAGTCTAGTGGACCAGCTCATCACTGATATCATTAACCACATTCACCAGAGATCAGGCCAAGACTCCATCTGTGAACTGATAAAAGTGGGAGCTAACCTTGCTGACATCCAATCAGCACAGTCAAAGCATTTCTCATCTACAAACGTTGGAACTCATCATTTCTCCCACTGTGCCGCTCGCTACTTTTTGGACTAATCGCCCACTTCGTTATGTACTGTTCAGTGGCATTGCCAGAACTTTTTGAGAGGGGGTGTATAACCCTGTAATTTTCTCTCGTCTTAAGCAACTGACACCGTCCTTCCATTTCCTTCTTCACTGTTCCACACTGTTGTATGCAAGTCACATCAACCGTCTTCAGCTTCAGGCAGCGGACATCACTAACCATCGTTCTTTACCGTACTGTTCTTTACTCTGTACTGCAAAATGTTACATATTTTGTGGTCAGATCAGCTGGATTATTTAATATGGTTATTAGAAAGCCACAAATCTGGCGAGGTAACTTATCTCACGTTTGAGAAGCCGAACTGTTTTACGTGCTCTGTGCACTGGAGCACTGTCTTAACCTGATCTAAAAATTACTAGTGTAAGAGTAACCTAGCAATAAAATACGAACTTTTTACGGCGTTCCAATATTAAGTGAACAAAATATATGTGAGTGCTATGACAGACATACAAAATCACAAAAATGATGCAGTTTTGTGCTTGTGTGACACCGACCTATCACACGATCACTGGTTGACTGAACGTCTGAGGCAACTGATGATGTGTCTGAGACGTAATCCGGTGACCTCATCGGCAACTGTACTGCTGGACAGCAGTGCTGCCTGTCATGCATCTCAGAGACAATCCTTGCCATTATCTCTTGCTCCACCCTGCACCATTCATCACTATACACAGTTGAACACTCCCACAGACTGCTACATCTAAACCTGAGGAGGGTTTTCACAGCACAGATGACACTTATAAATCCTGAAGATGATACACATAAATGCACAACACCAAAGATACACAGCATACGTAACACCGAAAACACCAACAGAATCACATAGTTTTTACATCAAAAATGCACTGCAGTTGACCAATGACATCTTGTGTGAGTATGTAAGTAGGCTCTTAACGGCACATCAGCTCAATGACATCTTGCAATGGTGTCCAACTTGTAACAAATGAAACACAGAAAGAAGCCCACGTTATATTCCTTCACTCCTAATTCGCTGTGCAATATGCACATCGTATATCATATAGCATCAGGACAACACAGTAAAATACTACACTGCTTTATCAAGCTCTGCCAACAACCAATCACACGCATTGTTTCAGCTGCTTGATCAGTTCTCCAGCCAATCAACATATCTGTTCATTCACTCACACAGATTCACATGTCGACAGTCATAAAAAGGATTCTATATAATTTTATTACATATGTGGCACAAAAGTATCATAATTGTACATTAGCTATAACTATAAAATATATATGGAAAGTGCAGAGTGTAGCATAGACTTTTTTTTATCTTTTTCTATTTACAAAACAAAGAACTATGTTGTTGAAACACGGCAGCAGACAGCATCGGAGCAGAAAAAATGCTCTGAAAGCAGAGCATAAAAGAGTGTAATTCATTAAGAATTGTTAGAAAATGATTCAGAACATATACATTGGCACAAATGCAAAGGACAGTTGTTACAAAACTAGCAATTATCAATTCTACATAGTACACAGTATGCTGACCAGTCAACGACTTCTCTCTGTAGTACATCAGCCTGCTTGATTCTTGACGCCATATCGTCAGAGCTCTGCGTAGCCGCAGGCGGCTCCGGAGGCAAAGGCTGTATCTCCCTAACAGGAAACTCAGGACCTTCATAGCTGACTGGTGACGCAGTGTGACCAGGCACACTAATTGCCGGCATCTCTTCAGACATGCTGTGATCATCATCCAACTCAGACTCATCTTCTTTTACCACTTCCTCGTCTTCTTCTTCCTCCTCACCATCTCTGTTGTTGTCGTTCTTGTTGTCGTCCTTCACCATTCAGCACAGCAGCGATAAACTCATTATCCCATAACGAGCTAAGTAAGTAAGTAAGTGAAAGTGTAGATTTATAATGCAAGGCATGGCATTGCCCAACAACCTCAAACGTGCCACGCTGGCAGCAGATTCACCGTAATTCTACTGTTCTTGTCTATTTGCAGTTGCCCCGTGAGATAACATGGCCAGAGTAAAATAGCCACATAGCAGCAGCCAACCTCCTTTTCTGTAGTCATCGGCCAAATGCCAGCTTATAGTGGAATAGCATGGATATGGGCGCCAGGACAGTGGGTCACTTTAACTTTTGACTTAGCGTTTCACTGAGCGAAACCTTAAGCTGAATGATAAAGTTCGGACTTAGACCAAAGCTCAACTTAACTTTCGACTTAGACTTTTGCTGAACGAAAAACAAAGTAAAAAAGTAAAGTGACTTTAGTCCTAGTGAAAGTTAAGCCCTAGGGCTTAAGGCTATCTCTTCCATGCAAATTCGACCGACTTAAGTCAGCTAGTTCGGCTTAACTTCGGTCTAAGTATGTACCTAGACCGTCACTTTGGTCTCAGACTTTCGCCGAGCGAATCGATAAGTCCAAACTTTCGAAGTTTGGAGTTAGCAATTCACTCAGTGAAATCACTTTACTTTTTGACTTAAGTCTGGACTTAGACTGAACTTTAGCTCAGCAAAAGGCTGAGCGAAAGGTTGTCAAAAGTTAAAGTGACCCAGTATATCATGCAGTGTACCTGCTGACTCTCTAGCAATTTGCTCACTAGTTCTACCCACAGGCTGAGCTTATCCTGGAGATTTGTTAAACAAAATATCATCACCAACAGTCACCAATCCCAGTACCGATCA
>Ga0056129_1000238_pt1 | contig 12725 bp, 2 predicted proteins | sample WorMetLIZISLAND1_FD_71118 | JGI IMG/M metagenome (GOLD analysis project Ga0056129, IMG submission 71118) | Marine gutless worms symbiont microbial communities from Max Planck institute for Marine Microbiology, Germany - Olavius loisae LIZARD... ...
ACGTAATGCATGATTGAGTGAGTGGTGTAATTTGACACCAGCTAAGCGATGCCACGTTGTGAATACAGCTAATAAGTAACCTTGGTATCTTGCAACCATTTTCATAAGGGGCCGCAGGGGGCAGAGCTTCCACAAAGGGTAGGGGCGTGGCCCCTAGCCATCCCTTAAAACCGCCACTGGCTGACAACATATCGCTCGCAACCTGTGATTTCATATTTACCATCTGCAGTGGAAGACAGAACGTCTCATCGTCCATCCTGAAGTAGCAACAGAAACCAGACGGATCTTCGTCCCTTAGTTCTACTGTTGTCGTCCGAATACTTCATAGAGCATCTCATGGATAGCCGTCGTTTATACAGCTGTTTTTGCCCCCAAAAGTTTAACAGGCCACCGCGAATGCTCGTGACACAGTAAATGTTTGTGGAACAGGTGATTGTAAGGCCAGAGTAATGGGGAGACGGATGGCGAAAGTGCATGTTAGGAAAAAAGCACAGTCCAGTTTAATCTGAGTAGCGCGAAGGCCACTAAGCTAATTGAATGAGGACTGTTAGTTGGTCGGTAATTAACTCACTGGTTATCGAGTGAAGCATCTAAGTGCAGGCAGGCTGTCTCGGCGTCTATGTAAATTTGAGTCTCTACGCACAGAACAAAATAAAAGATTCTCTCAGCGTTAGGCCTACTTTCTTCTTACCAGTTTGTGGCAACCTTAAATTTCATTGGATTCTGACAGATAAATTAAGTAATGAACAAATCTGCTGAGTGGGCACTGGCGTTTGTTTGTTTTAGTTTTTTCTTTTCTTATTACTACTTACTTACTTACTTATTTTTTCCCGGCTACATGTGCTAGATTAAGCTGATCACTCAGTATTGAATCCATGTTAAACTGTTCTTTCGTATCGTATCAGTAGCTGAAATTCCTTAGGCCACTGTAAAAACGAACTGATTAATGATTAGTGATTTTCCCACTGCCATCCTCGCTGGTACATGAACTCACTGTATAGTCTACAGTCGATTCTTGCAGCGTGGTCGTAAAGAGATTGTTCCATGCAAGGTGTATAACCTGCAATGTAAGAAGACTGAGCAGTAAACGAGCGTGTTTGTCAATTACTCTAGCGGCCCCTGCACAAACGTCGAGTCCTAATGATAAACATACGAGGGTTCAACTAAGCTAATAGCACAACTGGCACTGGCGACGAGGACAGGGGACAGTGGTCACCTTCCTTCCACATTCACCACGACCGTTTGTGTTTGACGTTGAGAAAACGCGGCCAACTTGTATATATACTACAGGGTGGTCCAAAAAAGTGATAACCCTGTTTTAATCGGTGTACATTTACGGAAGTTATCGCAAAATTAAAACAGGGTTATCACTTTTTGGACCACCCTGTATTATACAGACGACGGATTGCAACGGAATAATATAGCTAATAAACAAAGACTAAACCCCCAAAACGACTGCCGCCGCGTATACGCGATCTATTTGCTAGTACATGTATTCTTGTTGCCAATAAGACGTGTACGCTCTACTCACCAGTTTGGTGCACGGTTTAGTTTCGACGACCACTTCTTGCTCGAAAAACCGCGGAATGTTGTAGATGATCGCGGCGACCACAACTCCAACGAACAGCTTCTTGGCGCGATCGACACTGCGCATGCGCGTGTCGAACGGGCGACAGACGGCCATGTATCGGTCTACGGTGACCAGGAGGACGGTCCATATCGTCACCGTCTGACCGATCGCCGTTATCGGCCACATGTAGCGCTCAGCGTACGGGAAGTACGGCCTCAGAGCGTTCGGGAACCAGTCGGTGAACTTGTAGGTGGTGTTGAAGGTCTGAACAAAGAGGCAGGCGAGCAGGTAGAACGTATCGACAGCGGCGAGGGTCCGTAGTAGCCAGTTGGTGGCACTGGAGCCATCCTGCCAGTCGCGGCGGAGAACGGCTATCGTCAGAGCGTTGCCGACAAAGCCGACAAGACAGAGCAGCCCGACCACGTGGACGTCGAGGAGGACTCGCTGCCGTGCGTAGCTGGACGTCCGTCGTCGTCCGTCAACGTCGACGAACAGCAGAGACGACGACGATGAAGCGTTGGAGTTGGAACACAAGTCTTTGATGAGCGCCTGCAGCTCGGTGAGATTCTTGCCACCGAGGTAGTCCATGCCGATCGAGTCGAACGGGTATGTGATCGAGTCCTGCATTGTGTCCGTCAGCAGGTGTCTCGATCTAGTCTAATAATATCTGATGGCGGCGGCGCCAACGTCGAATGTTATTGGTGGCAACAGCTCAATCCACCTGCAGCACAACAAACATGCGATCTTCGTCGCTGTACAAAGCAAACAAAGAGACCTATATGATCGAGCATCACAGTGTGTGTGTGTGTGTGTGGAAACGTGGTGTAATGGCTGAGGAATAATTTGTCCATCACTGTCGATAAGCGCCTCAGATTCGACTTGTTGCTGCGCGCGTTACAAGTTTTCGTCATTCATTCATTCATAATTATCAAATTCGGATGTCAAAAATTACAAATGACGGCTTAACCTGGTCTGGCATAGGATGCTTTAAAATAGCTGTAGGGCCTAACCATTCGGCAGCAGTGGGCGTCAAAGGGTTAAACTAAATCACTCGTAATATCCGATATGGTTGTGTAATGAACGTAGGCCCTATAGGGAGGGCTGCGTGGTCCATAACGATGTCGTTATTCCGTTATGCCTCACGACACGTCGATATCACCGTGAGCTGCAGTAAGACCAAAGAGCGCGGTTGAACGCGCTCCAATCACTGGCCTTTGATAGGTGCCCGTAAGCTGGCACCTTATAGCCTTGCGGTTATGTAGATTATAGTACGGAATACCCAGCACGCTCTGTAGGCGCAACATAATTCAATCGCCGTTGTCGTCCGGAAAGCGACCACGCGTCCTGCGGAACTGAATATAGTCTCTAATAGTCTCCGCCTCAGATATGATATCCTCCAGCGTTTGCCACAGTGCTGTAAGAAGTAGTTTAAAAATCTATACTGAATCATCATGTGTTAAAATCCAGTCGCTCTTACAAGGGGAGCCATTCCGATAATTCAGCCCTAAATGATTTTTGCTGTTTTCAGTTGGTGATGATTCATATCGCCCTTACGCATTGTTATAAACTGGAAAGTTTTTTAAACATAATTTAGGAAACGAACTACTCATCAGCTGTGCTGTAAAGCGTAGCCCCCTTCAACCCGTCTGGCAAGCAAAAAGCAAAATTACAACCTAAAACAACACACAAAAACAACAACAATTCCAAAAATCACTAACATGTGCACAAACCAAAGCCAATGAATTTGCTTTATGGAGTTTTGTCAAACGAAATAAAATTAAACGAAATATAACTAAACTGAAAGTGTCTATAAGACGATTTTGGCTGGCACCCAATGTGCACTGCTATTTTTGGATAAAATGACAAACAAATGTTGCTAAATGTGTTTGAAATATTTCACACAACGCCAGCACGATTACAATAAATCGAATACATCTTGTGAGGCATAACTGTATGCAGTGCTAACTTCATTGTCGGGTTGCAAACGTTTAATTGCTCGTATTTACTGTCGCTGGATGTTCCACTCAAGTCGCGCTCCATCGCTCACCGTAGCGTGTAGGAGGATGTTCGACTAAAGGCCGATACACACGACCCCATAAGTGACGGTCATGCGTGAGAACCGGTCATAATTCTTAGCACTGCCAGTGTTGTGCATCAATTACCGGGTCCGTCTGGCTGTCGGATATGTTGAACGTGGCACTGAGTCTTTCTTTATGCATAATTTTATTGTGTTCACACGGAGTGGACAGTGATTCTCATTTCAACACTATATTAATAATGTAACAGATATTTCAGTGATTAAACCAAACACTTGATTGCTTTCCGTTTGCCACATTATCGGCACAAACCGCGTTTTGTTGCGTGCTTATAATTGATTTATTTGTGTGTCTCAAGGGCAACTGTGCAGTTTCTGCCTGGTTGTACCTGCCATTTGTACTGATTGTATCTGTGTTTTTTTATCTCATGTTATTATGGCTAATAATAAATGAATGATTACTGATTGATTGATTGATTGATTGATTGATAATTTTGCCTATATCGCGTCGTATACCATACAGCCCACACCTTAAGCAGCAATAATAAAACACAGGTGTTTGTTTCGATTCACGACTTTGTCAGTTGCTTGTTCCACCGTCCACTAAGCACACGTCTTCCGCTAAGCTCCATTTTTCTCCGCCTTGCCTTAATTTCACCGCCATGCCCATCACATGACTCTACGAGATGAGGATGGTGCATGTGCGTGTATATTGTCATTTACGTAAACAGACAGTGACAGCATCAGCAATTAACAACAACGCTGCAGCAGGCAACAGTCAGCGAAAGTTCACCCGTGTATAATCGCAAATGACTGATAATCGTCACAGAAAGAAGTTTTTGATTACATCAGTCAGGGGCTTTTGGTTACAACGTTATCCGATATCGTTTCCGACATTATACCGCACGCGATTGCCCGCGACCTTCGATAGTCGATTAGAGTGTCCAATAATAGGCACTACAAAGTCAAGGGAATGAACACCCGTAGAGGTGGTTCAGGCGGCTACAGGAAACTGGCAGCGCGTAGTGCGGACATGACATGGCACGAGCAGCGGCAATCGGAAAAGATGAATCGATCGCCTACGGTTGACAGCCGTGTATACATAGCGAACAAGAAGTGATAACGTCGATACTATCGTATAGGTGGGATCTAATCCTGATGTCCGCGGGCTAGAAAAGTTCATCGACCAGGTATGTAGGTAGGCTACTGTTCAATTGCAACATTTGATAGTCAGAACGGCGAGCTTCTACAACTGAATCCGTTCTGGACTGGAGCTTTAAGCCATTGTAGGTGATGAAGGGGCGGAGTGATGTGGTCAAACTTGGACGATGAAAACACCAACCGGACAGCGGAGTTTATCACTGGAGCCGTTTGAGTTGGTACGACGGGATACCGTCTAAAGTACCTATTAACGTTCAATAGTAACTGTGACTCGATCTCGCACCGTTTCCGAGATACAGCCACTTATTGTCCAAAAATCTCGATATTTTTATGCCCCTTTAATGCCCCCGTTAGGTGACACGGCCCCGTACTAATTTAAGCAAAAACTATAGAATCTATAGGCTATCTAAAAGTGAAAGAATTTGCATAAGTTTAATCGTTTTTGTGCGTATATTCCCTTATTGTACTTTCATTTCCTATATTCTTTTGTATGCGCATTACCCGAAACAGACGTGATTGATTGATTGATTGATTGACAATACTGGAGTGTCACAGACAGACAGACAGACTGACGGAATTGCGCTATACCAATATCTCGCGTTGCGTTCATGAGTGATTGCTGACCGGGGATTATGCATGCTTTCAAGTCTATCGTTTAAATCTCACTCTCATAATATACGTGATTTATACGCCGTGTTTCATATATTCGTTCAACAAAATTAATCAACTGTAATAGTTCGATGGTCTATAGACTGGATATCAGATGAATGCCATCACAATAAGTCAAAACGACCAACAATGAAAACGGCAAGTCAATAGCACGGTTCTTATGATTCTGAATGTTGTTTATGGTTATGACTGGTCGCGTTTATTACAGCCTGCCCACTAGAGGCCTCATTACGGATTGTTGCAGTCTGTGCATCTGTATCTTTTCAGTCTGTCCACAGATCCCACGTGGGTTGCAGAAGCAGACTAACTGTGGTCCCGGAATTAAATTATCGTATAATTCATGTGATGATTTTTTTTACTTACCATTATATCATAAAACACTTATTATTATTAGCTAAATAATGTAAACGCATATACAAAACTATTACACCAGTTTGCAGGATCGCAGTATGTCCACCGATGCACATACATAGTATAGTTCAAAGTTATAAAAGAAAGCCACCTGTACCAATTAAACCACGCGACGCGAATTTCGGGACGATCCTGTTGGGGTAGATCAGTGCCTGCCTCAATGCTATCTGGTGGCGATGACTCTATTGTTTTAGGATAATGTCGCAGGATAATGTGATCGTGGTGTTTGTTCGTTTATTGATTTGTGCGCAGAATAACTCAAAAATTGTGTACGAATTGAGATGAAATTTCAGGGTAAGTTCAGGCGTCACACCACCCCTGTCTGACAGTGTGATGGTTTAGGGGTCTTTGTCGGGGGGTATGCTGTATATTGAGGGCCTCTCTTTTGTTTTGTTTCTTCATTTTCTTCTATTTTAGAAGAGGACAGACTACGGCCTTTATTGTCCACAACCTAACAAAAACCCAAACATTCGACCACGTTTGCCATAACAATGCGTCTAAAACACGTCCATACTCGGTCCCACAGATGAACAAAATTCCAATCTGACGCAGCAAACCTTGACAGTATATAGCTACTAGCTAGATGCTCAAAATTCATGTTTTTTTATATACTGCCTAAAACTTGGTTCGGCCCGACACGATCAGTTAACTGACTAATAACGAATTGATATTCACATTATTTGTGCGTAGTGTACAGTAGGCTAGTATTGTATTTTGATTTGATGATTTGCTTTTCTTGACATTGTAAAACCTGTGCGCTGGTCATTGGTTTATTAAAGGCTACTTATTTACTTAATAAATGGGGATATTAACATTATTGTGAGAGAGTCCTAAGGTGTTCGCAGTCGCGACTGCACCATTAAAACAATGCCTATTTCGCCTTTTATCAGTTTGAAGAACATGGTAAAACAAATAGCTTGTCAGGTACGAAAACTGCTAATCTTCACGAAAGAAGCAGCAATGACGTCAATGCCAAAGGAAAGACACGGTATTAATGAACATAGCCAAATGACGTTGTCCTGAGTCGTTATCAACGAGAAAGAAACACCTCGTACAACAATCTCTGCTTTTCAGAGAAAAATCCATATTAGCCTATAGCGTGTTGACTACTGCACTCGCAGATGCGGCCTTAAAACTTCACAGAGCTGCCGCACCGCTTGTGTTTGTCACTAAATTATAAAGACGAAAGCAACGCTTCTGAAGCGGCCGCGTGAACATTCATGGCCCTCTAAATGTGGAACAATCCGATAAAACGAAATCTAAGCACTAGTTCACAGATCCACCGGTAGGTGGTCACATCACGCGTGACTTTGTCGGCACTTTATCCAATAGATAAAACCTGTGAGATTCATGTACACAATGTAAATAAGTTCAGAGAAACCCACGCCTCGGAGAGTACAACGGAAATGTTCAAGTTAGTCAACGAATAACAGTGTCTGTTGAGTAAGTAAGCAAAACATTCTGCCATGACTCTTTCGAAATATATTGAAGTTATCTTGTTCGTGTTTGTTGAATATGAGGACAAGCAAGGCTCCCTGACAAGACGTATATTTTATACTGACTAATTTATGCAGTAGGCCTAATGCCATGTTTTTGATGAACATGACGTGGCCGTTTTTTGCCTTTATTAGCCGACCGCACTATAACGGTCGCGCTTATGCTACAGTGTTTTGCCTGTCTGTCGTCTGTAACATAATATATATTGTGGCTAAACGGTGCGTCTTTCCGAAAAATTGTCCGAAGCAGCAAATGGGAAATGGTCTATGGCGAATCGAATGGTCACGTGACCGATGACATTACGTGACCCCGAAAGGTCAAGGTCCGACGCCACGGCGTACGTCATTGGATAAATGATGCAATACGCTTAGGGTAATATCTCGAAAACAGCTGGAGATGCTATTTAGCAACAATCGCTAATTGCTATAGTCTGCTGTGAGGCAGTATGGTCGGCTATCCTAGCATTATCCTGAGAAGGGTAGGCATACACCAACGAATAAGAATTTCGGCTTATCAGAATCAGACCAGGAAAAAGTAACTGCAGCGCAAGGGCAAGAAAGACCTTGCGACAAACCAGACTTCATGTAGGTCTATTTACTTGTCTATAATGACATACTGATACGTAGCATCTCTGTTTCAAGAACGACCATGCGTCGGGAGTTGGTCACGATCATCGCAACTGGAGACTAATGACGCGTACCTTGAGTCGACAAAGATAGGAACGACAAGATGGAATATAGGCCTAGTAACGAGATTGGTTAAATTTACCTATATATGTACTTGTATCTGTAACAGCTAATAGGGTTAATATAGTAAGCGCTAATGAACGGAAATTTTTAGATAGACGCATTCGCAAGAGTAAACAATTAGGATCTTGGTTGTCTTGCAATAATACGTAAGTAAAAGTTTATTATTATACACGGCATTGACATACAATTATAAAAGTCTCTATAACCTACCAGATATACAGCATATGTGTAGGCATAATTAAACAAGCTGTGCCGCACTGGTGAGTCGGTGGCACTACTGGTAGCGCGTCGGACCAACAATCAACCAACGATCGGAAGGTTGCGGGTTCGAGGCATCACAGTGTTGACAGGTAACCGCATGGGGTGAACTGCCCGCTGTGGCCGGCCGCCAATCCTTCTTCCGAGCTTTAGGAAGTTGGAGTTTAGACTGTTAGCGTTGATGGACTCGAATCTGGCATTGGTAAATGGTAAGAGCGGTAGACAAAGCTGACGCTAATGCTGACGCTTTACAGCGCACTATAATATCGGAAGCCTTTATCCATTTACCATTTTACCGAGCCCTCGTACGCATGACGAGTTTGCCGTAATTGTCGCAAGTCACTTTCTATCAAGTTGTTAGTTCGTTCTACGGATTCTTGTTCTGATTGACAAACAACGGTAGGTCAGATTCTCGGTACTGTGAACCCGTATTGCTGTCGCTAGAAGTAGTGGGGATGGGAAATTACCCCTCCCCCACTGGAAATTCACGAGTATTTGAAAGCCATGGTTGGCTACTTAAATTGCTACGATGTAGTATTCTGTTCAGTAATGCAGGAGGTGACAGTGATGACAGCGTTTATGCATACAGATCGGCACTGACTGGAGTTCTTTTTCACCCACTCAAGCACTTTGCTACATGCACTGACCAGCGTTCAGTCAATGACAGCAGCACGTCAGTGGCGCCACTCAAGATGTATATTCTCACTCATCAATCACTTGCTAGCAGCACAGTGAGCGACAACAGGCTCTATCAACCGACTACTGCACTGCTGTTTAACTTTCTTGCCAGAGATGAGATGATTTCTTTTCAAAAGACAAAATCTGTTGTTTTAGCTATAGAAGCATAATCGTAACACATAAGAGTTAGGTGAGCGTCTTGTTTAGTGCAAAGATAAAATACACATGCTAGATCGAAGGTCCAACCTCACCTCTTCAGACCTTATATCAAGGTTTATGACCAGACTCTCTGATTGAATGGATGTGGGCTAAACCGTTAAGGGGCCATGGCTGGATTGGCCCCGGGATCCGCCAATTTGTGGAAAGGGGCACCGCGAAAACGGTGAGAGATAGGCCTATGCATGGTTAATGCGAAGTCTATAGGAAGTCACCATCGAGCTACTCAGGGGACCAATGTCCACCCCCCTACGACCATCCATTCCCCCAAACTGAGGGCTTACAACCCACAGTCAAAACTTGCATCGCAAATTGTGACCAAACGATGCCAGATACAATGGTGGTTTGTATTGACAGAATAAGCTTATAGGAACTATCGCCCTACCCAATAGTGTCGTCGACTCCCTAGGGGCACCCATTCCCAAAAGGGATAGGCCAAAAATTAAATTCAAAACTGTTATAGGCTGTCAAGGAAAATTAACATGCCGACATGGGCCACGTTGTAGGGTTTCCTATACCTTCTTGTTTTGGGGTTCCCTATTCCCTAACTCAACTGACTGTTAAACCACCGTATGGGGCCTAAACCCCCTAAACTCCGCCCTAACGGTCCACTGCACTGTATAGTTTGTGTTTTCTACTGTATTTTACAATTTGTATTTTTCATAATTTCTTATTATGTGTATTATGATGTTTAACTCTGCTGTGTATATTAGACCTATACAGGGTGGCCAAAAAAGTAAGCCGCAAACTTTTGTCCATGTCGTCGATACGATACGATACGATACGATAGAAGAGTTTAACGTGGCCAAATATTGACCGATTTTCAAACTTTTTCACCTGCACATTCTGTGGAAAAATTGTAATTTAGTGGTTACTAAACATAACACCTCGCCAAATGAATTACTCAACGTTTTCGTAGCAAATTTCTTTGTTATAATTCCAACGAAAATAGATAAAACAGCACGTTGTCACGTGTGATCACACAGTTTACATGACGAGCGTTTATCCGCCGTGTTAGTTACATTTTCAATCAATAAATAACTCATCGTCATCATCATCATCATATTCGTTTATTTTACAGAATACAGATACTAACGATCACGCTTGTTCTCGTAAACTTTTTAGGTTTTTTTGTCAATATCGTAAGCCATAGGTTGCGTCTATGTAACACAGCCTGTGTCCAGGGTTATGGCGTTACTTGCTAACTGTTTCAACGGCCGGGTGTGATGCTTGCAGCGCCATCTGGTCAGTTAATATTGCCAGTAAACATCGTTTTTCATTTACTACTGATGGCTGTTGGTCTTGCTCGTTAATGTTGCTTGTCCAGTCCTTGTTGTCGGGCGGCATCAACCTGTCCGACTTGAGTCTATTTACACATCGGCTGTCCCGAAGTCACGTGACCTCAGTGAAGGCTCACATGAACTACTTGACAATAACAAAGCAGTGGCTTCTAGAAATTCGTTTGTGATGTTAACCCTTTGACGCCCACTGTTGTCATATGGGTACAGCTATAAAGCATCCTGTGCTAGATCAGGTTAAGCCGTCATTTGTAATTTTTAACATCCGGGCACTCTGACGACATGAGGATATTATAAAGTAAAGGTAAAGCATACAATTGTTCGATTTAATCAGTAAAACTCACCAAAACAGTGTTCTAATTATCTGCCAATCCCCATTTTCGAGGTATACACAACGACAAGGAAACTGAAGCCAGATTTTCTGTTTTGTTCCCTGTCAGGTTTGAAAATAGCCTATACTCAGCTAATTTTAATTTTCTGGAGGAGGCTATACTGTTTATCGTGTAAATTTTGGTGGACACTTGTCGCTATCGTGCGAAAATTCAGCGTTCGTATTTTGGTATAGCCAATCAAAGACAGTGTTGCATTCAGAAGACATATTTATCGCTTATCGGTGCGCGTGTGCAGATGAGCCGAAAGCTATAATACATCCACAGGGATAATGTTAATTAACGTTTACGTCCACAGTACTGGTATGAAAACGATACTGACAAATCGATTGCGATTACAGCACGCCACGGACCATGCTGTCACGGGCGTCGCCAGAGACAGCCGAGGTTGTCTGATCGAAATCGGCCAGAAAAGAGCAACCTTATTGTTAATGCCATTTGTGCAGCGCAAATTCGAATAAGATGCAGCAAATGCGCCATTTCCAGGCTTATTGTCCCGGGTGGTCTACAAATTGGGTCCATTTTCTATTTCTAGATCTCAGGCCTTAATATCCCACCACGGAAAAAGTATAGCGGCTAACGATGCAAACGTATCAGGTTACATAATGGTACACAGATGGCTACCGATTGTCTACGAGAATCGGCCGAAGCCGACAATGGGACACTTACTTTGTAGTTTATGGGAAATGTCCCAGACAGAAGGCCAGCCGCTTCAATTTCACCATCGATTCCTGGTGAGCGGCGACTCATTCTTAGAGCAGTTGGAGCCCATACGATGCCGTTTATGAAGCTCGACACAATAGACAAGTACATGTAAATAACCGTGGATGACCCGGCGTGTTCGATGTCGCGACAACTAGGCTGCTTGTCACACTGTATTACTGAGTTCGTCCTCGGCACTTCTCACGTCCTAATCTAGTTGACGCCGTCTAACTAAGGCCTGTCAACTGCATTTGTCGGTCCACGCGTTGATTTCATTCGTTGTTCTTTCACGACACGCCGGCAACTCTCTTCTAATCAGTTAAGAGAACTATCGCACTGAATGCTATCAGAAACTTACATCATGTATAGTAAGTAAGTAAGTAAGTATAGCTCTTTCTTCTATTTTCCTCGGCAATAACAGCTCAATGCACAACTTACTTACTTGAACAAAACCTAAAATCAGAACATACGCGTGTTTTCCTATAGGCATTTTCGGTGAGCAAATAGCGTTTTCGTCTTAGTGTACACTAATGTACAGTAAAAGAAGCACGTTGCTAAGTTTGATCCGACATTGACATTATTGTGAGGTACCGCCTCCGCTATACACTGTTCAGAAAAACACCCACTCAGAATATTTCATATCTCCATGAATAATATGTAGATTTAAACAAAAATTGCATTGAATATACCTAAGCAACGGTAGATTCTGACAATGTAGAAATTAGATATTCATTGCGGCGGATGGTGTAATTATGGCGTCATATTGTTCTGGCTAAAGTTGGAGTGAGTTTACAGCAAGCGATTATCCAAGGAGCCCAGGATATCCTTGCTGGTGCGTAATAAAGATGTGGCTATCGTGTATTTTTGGTGGAATTTAAGACAATGAATAAACATAAACAACTTTTCGTTAATAAACCAGATAAAGTTCGATCACCACTGATGCGAGATAATGTTACAGCAACTGAACGCCGCGGATGACTCATGCGAATCCACACTTGTGTTAAAGAGAAAGGCGGATATTTTGAGCATAAGTTATGACATTTCAATTCATCAGTGACACAGTAATATTCTTGTTGACGTATGTTAAATAGC
>Ga0056129_1000240_pt1 | contig 12630 bp, 10 predicted proteins | sample WorMetLIZISLAND1_FD_71118 | JGI IMG/M metagenome (GOLD analysis project Ga0056129, IMG submission 71118) | Marine gutless worms symbiont microbial communities from Max Planck institute for Marine Microbiology, Germany - Olavius loisae LIZARD... ...
CCTGACGACTGTGCAAAATTAGCAAAACGGTCATAAGCATTGGTGATATCCACCCCTTCAAGCGGGTGTAGCCACTGCATACCGACCTCAATTGCCCATGGAAGGCCATTTTCAGTTTGAAAAAATAACTCAGAGGCTTGCTGAGTGGCATCATCTGCACCATTAACAGCGAATAAACTACTATCGAAAGCCTCTGTTGGCGCTTGGTTTTTTAGATGAACCTCCCAGCTTCTTGCATTTTTACCAACTAAAAAGTCACCATGATAAAATCCTTCGCTACCAAAAATGAACGGATCGAGTAGTGTACCAGGTGCATTCGCTAGCGCTTTAGCTGCTTTTAATGGAATAGTCATACTAAACGTTACTTTACTGTTTACGTCACAATTGCTTTCGGTTCTAAAGTAATCACAGCCGGCTTGCTTCGTAATATGTTGCCAAGTGTCCTGCATGAAAATCAAAATTGCCTGCTCACGGTTTGCTTCTAATGGCGAGTCTAGTTGCGGCTCTCCATTGATAGTGTAAATGATATTTTGCTCATCAATTTCACTGCTTAAAATAGTATTGGTTGTGCTATTAGTAGTTTCTGTAAGCCTTACAGCAAAACCATTGTGATAAGTTGCGCCCACTCCAACAAGTTGACCATCAATTTTATAGCCAACCACATTGCTTCCTTCAATCAGCTGCGTAGTACGATAATTTACAACGACATCATTAAAGTCGTAATCGCCTGAGAACGGCCATTTATCTTCATAGGCAAGCGTAACCCAATCGTTTTCACCAGGATAAACAGCGCTAGCAAATGTGGTTATTGGATAATCTTCCACTTCGCCACCTAGCACCCCACCCGTGGCAGTAATTAATGATGCCTCAGAGCCATCAGTAACTCGAAAGCGAGCCCATGTTTGCCCTGCTTTAACATTGCTCGGTACGCTAACTAAAATACTATTATCACCTTTGTTAAGCGGATACTTAGTTACCATGCGCTCAGATTCACTAAAGCCACCATTTTGATCCCAGTCAAACCAAGCATATAAAAAGCTATCAGCTGACGCGTTAACAATAATTTGGCTATCTTGCCCTGCAGCAATCGCGGTTACAAAACTAACCCCGTCATCGGAGTCATCAATGGGATTGTTGATTAAATCATCATTCGTATTGATGTTTTCACCATCGACCGTTTCACCCAAGTAAATAAGATTACTACCAGTACTATTAGGATCAAATAAGTGTCGAGCACCACTTTGCTCAAGACTCGTGTTATATGGACGAGGAGCATCACCAAAATCGATAGAACTATCGGTAACTGCAACTTCTGCAATAGCGCATCGCGCACCATCATTTTGACTAGATTTAGGTCCTGAGGTAAATACGTTTGCTGTTGGTGTGTAGTCAACTACGGGGCTAATACTTAAATCAACTTTATGTATTTTTCCGCTTTTGTTATTACTAAAGTAAAACTGACCGTCAATGTCAAAGTAAGCGGCACCAAATGCGCCCGTATCATCACCAATGTCGAGCTGAGTTATAAATTTAGAAGTATTATTAGCAACGTTAATTTCATGCAAATCACCATTTGATTCAACTGCATAAAGTAAATTACTTTGTGGATGAAAGGCAAAATCATAAATCCCTAAATTCCAGTTAGCACTATTAGGTAAAAGCTGCGCAGTAATCTCAGCGGTTAAATCTAAGTTTAAATCAATTTCGTAAAGCCCATACCGAGGAGTATAAACATAATATGAAGCGCGCTGATTTGCTGCATCGCCTGTTACCTGAATGTCACCTACATAAAAATTAGTATCTGGCAGCCCTGTGATATTTAAGCGAGCCATTTGGTAGTTACTGTCTATTTGCACCACACTTTTTGGTGCTTGGCGACTAAAGCCATACAAATACTGATCTTTATAATTAAAGCCAATGGCATTTACGCTTTCATTGTTTGCCTCAGTAGCAAACGTTAAAGTCGCGGCTAACACCGTAGGCTTAGCCGATACTAAATCTATACCGTATAACTGTGCTTTAGCATCTTGCATTAAAAAAGCCTGGCTTGGACAATTCTCAAATGGCTGACTAAGAACGGTGCAAGGCCACAATACACAGCAAACTTTTCCGAGATGGGTTAATTTCATACGTAAGCCCTCTATAGTTACATGGCTGAACTAATGCAGACTTTATTCCAAATGTTAACCACATGAATTTAAAGCGTAATAAAAAATTACGTCACTTAAATATGCAAGTTGCAACACATGTATTTGCATTATGCGAGAGTAAAAATCACCTTCACAAACTCTCTGTATCTATACTCTCAGACACTGGCTATTTGCTCTAAGTATGCAGCAGTTGAGTAAGCTTCATTAAATAAAGTACAATAGTAAAATTAAGGCAGGCCTTTTTAACGGCTGTGCTTGTTCATTTTAGGTAAAAAATCATGGCACACTCTCGCGGAAACTTATTCATTTTATCGGCACCTTCTGGGGCAGGTAAATCTAGCTTAATAAATGCACTACTTAAAAAGCATGCTGATATGAAAGTATCGGTATCGCACACCACTCGCGCACCGCGCCCTGGTGAAAATAATGCAGAACATTACCACTTTGTATCAGTTGATGAGTTTAAAGCGCTGATTGCCAAAGATGATTTTTTTGAATGGGCACAAGTATTTGATAACTATTATGGTACTTCTAAGCAAGCGATTGAAGAGCAACTCGCCGCAGGCATTGATGTATTTTTAGATATTGACTGGCAAGGCGCTCGCCAAGTTCGAGAAATAATGGACGACGTAAAAACTATCTTTATTCTTCCGCCATCAAAACAAGAGCTAGAACAACGTTTAAATAATCGCGGCCAAGACTCTGCTGAAATTATTGCAGGTCGAATGGCGCAAGCTCAATCAGAAACCTCTCATTACAACGAATACGACTATGTTGTAGTGAATGATGATTTTGATACTGCTTTACGCGATTTAGAAACCATAGTAATTGCACAGCGATTAAGGCTAAAAGCACAAACAACACGTCATCAAACTTTAATTAATGAGCTGCTCAAGTAATCTAAATTACGATTAATTTTCGGTTCATGCCTTAAAATAGATAAAAATTAACCACTGGCTATTGGCGAAACTTGCTGCGTGCAGTAAACTACGCCTTTGCTTTTAAATTATTTTGGAGTGCTAAGATGGCTCGCGTAACAGTTGAAGATGCAGTAGATGCAATTGGTAATCGTTTTGACTTAATTTTAGTTGCGGCCCGTCGTGCCCGCCAAATTGCTGTTGGTGGTAAAGATCCACTAGTAGATCCTGAGAACGATAAGCCGACAGTTGTTGCTTTACGTGAAATCGAACTTGGTTTAGTTGATAATTCTTCAATGGATGTTATTGACCGTGAAGAACAACAACATCAAGAAGCGGCAGAACTAGCTGCTGTTGCTGCCATTGTTGGTGGCAACCAATAATCAACCGCCCGGTCTGATTTAGCTAACGGCATAGTTTTTCAACTATAGCCGTTGGCAATCCTTTGTTTTCATCGTATATTCGTAACTTATCCTAACTTATTTGCTTCACGAGAACATTGGAGTGTGAATGTATCTTTTTGAAGGTCTTAAAAAGAAAATCTCAAAATACTTGCCAGCAGACGATGTTGAGCTAGTTCAAAAAGCCTACGTGGTAGCCCGAGAGGCTCATGAGGGTCAAACTCGTTCAAGTGGCGAGCCTTACATTACTCACCCCGTTGAAGTCACTCAAATATTAGCAAGCATGCATCTTGACCATGAAACGCTCATGGCAGCACTCATGCATGATGTGATTGAAGATACCGATTTTAGCCAACAAGATTTAGCTGAAATATTTGGTGAAACGGTGGCAGAACTCGTAGAGGGTGTGAGCAAGCTTGATAAATTGAGCTTCAAAGATAAAAAAGAGTTCCAAGCTGAAAACTATCGAAAAATGATTATGGCAATGACCCAAGATATTCGGGTTATTTTAATCAAGCTAGCTGATAGAACACACAACATGCGCACATTAGGCGCACTTCGTCCTGATAAACGCCGCCGTATTGCTCGTGAAACCCTTGAGATTTATGCACCAATTGCTAATCGCTTAGGTATTCATGATATAAAAAATGAGCTAGAAGATTTAGGTTTTCAAGCACTGTACCCTATGCGTCATCGTGCACTTAAATCGGAAGTGGCTAAAGCGCGTGGTAATCGCAAAGAAGTTATTTCAAATATTCAAACTGAAATTGAAGCTCGCCTTGAAGAATCTGGCATAAAAGCGACCGTATCAGGCCGTGAAAAGCATCTATACAGTATTTATAAAAAAATGCTCAACAAAGAGCTGCTGTTTAACGAAGTCATGGATATTTACGCATTTCGTATTGCAGTAGACTCTATGGATACCTGTTATCGCGTACTTGGTGTAGCTCATAACTTATATAAGCCAATTGAAACCCGCTTTAAAGACTATATTGCTGTACCAAAAACTAATGGTTACCAATCATTACATACTTCTTTAGTTGGCCCGCATGGTATTCCTGTAGAAATTCAAATTCGTACTTTAGATATGGATCACATGGCTGATAAAGGGGTCGCAGCTCACTGGATGTATAAAAAGTCGGGTGACAATGCGGGTCATACTGCACAACAGCGCGCACGCCAATGGATGCAAAGCTTATTGGAATTACAACAAAGCGCAGGTTCCTCGTTTGAATTTGTAGAGAATGTAAAAACAGAGCTATTCCCAGAAGAAATTTATGTCTTTACCCCAGATGGTCGGATTATTGAACTTCCTATGGGTGCAACAGCGGTTGATTTTGCTTATGCAGTTCATACTGATGTAGGTAATACTTGTGTCGGTGCACGTGTGAACCGCAAGCCTTATCCTTTAAGTAAAGCCATTGATACAGGGCAAACAATAGAAATTATTACCAGTTCAGGCGCTCACCCTAACGCAACATGGCTTAACTTTATTGTTACTGGCAAAGCACGCTTAGGCGTACGCAACTACCTTAAAAGTCAACAGCATGAAGAAGCGTTATTACTTGGTCGTCGCTTACTTGACTCAGCGCTAGGGGAAAACAAATTTGATAACCTGCCAGCTGAAAATATTACCCGAGTGCTTGAAGAGCATGAGCTTTCCTCTACCTTAGAACTGCTAGTAGAGATTGGCTCAGGTAACTTAATGAGTATGCTGATTGCTAAACGCTTATTACAAAACGACAATGATGATTTAAACGATATCGCAAAGCGTGCCAAGGCAACCATTATTGGTACCGAAGGCATGTTGGTTAATTATTCTAAATGTTGTCGTCCTGTACCTGGAGACGCTATTACTGCCCATGTTAGCCAAGGTAAAGGTTTAACCGTTCATCGCCAAGAGTGTAAAAATATTCGTGGTTGGGAAAATGATCGTTCGAAATACCTAGTCGTAAAGTGGGATGATAATCCAGAAAAAGAATATATAGCGACTTTAAGAGTAGAAATCATTAACCACCAAGGTGCGCTGGCTAAATTAACCAATGTGGTCGCCACTACGCAGGCCAATATTGTAGAAATAGCTACCGATGAAAAAGAAAGTAATTTATACGTGATAGACTTAGGGATCACAGTTAAAAACCGTATTCATGTCGCCAATATTATGCGCCGCATACGTGTTATGCCCGATGTACAAAAAGTCTATCGTAAAAAATAAAATAGGAACATCATGAATAAAGCATTTATATCAACGGATAAAGCACCTGCAGCAATTGGTACATATAGCCAAGCAGTAAAAGTGGGTACAGCTGTTTATTTATCAGGGCAAATACCACTTGTCCCAGAAACAATGGACGTTATTTCTGAAGACTTTAGTGAGCAAACACATCAAGTATTTAAAAATATCAGTGCGGTTTGTGAGGAAGCTGGCGGTTCTATTCAAGACCTAGTAAAAGTTAATATTTACCTTACTGATCTTTCAAACTTTGCCATTGTGAACGAAGTTATGAGCCAATATTTTAAACAGCCTTACCCTGCGCGTGCAGCTATTGGCGTTCGTGCACTCCCTAAAGGTGTACAAGTAGAAATTGACGGCATTATGGAACTTCCTTCAACAAACTAACCTCTATAAGCTATGAGCGCCGCTCATAGCTTTTATCCCATTCTATAGCTACACTTTGATGAATTCTTGACTCAAAACTAAAATTCTAGCACTCTGTAATCACGTTATTTTATTAAACCTTACTTTTGTAGTAGAAAAGGATAACTTGTGTTTAAGCTTGCTCATAATGGCAATGTATTGCTCGATACGAGTAAATCTGCACCCACCAGTGCTGCTTTTATCATTGAAGCAATTGAACAATCGCCTTACAGCGAGTGTGAAATCGATCATGACGCCATAAATAACTATTTCAGTAGTGCAACACCTGAACGAATCTTAGTCGTTGCAACACGCCACGATGCAACCTTAATCGTTGAAATCAGCGATGATAAAATGCTAGCCACTGGCACGCTCACTCTCGCCAAAGGTGGCGCAACACTCAGTTTTGATGAAGCTAAAAAAGAATTAGTGAAAGCGCATGTTGCTAGAGGTTATAAACAAGCATTTTTAGAGCAGCTTTTACAAAAGCAATTTGAGCTTCCTCCGGGCTCTGTAGTTAGCGGACCACTCGCTAAAGGACGTTTACCTACTGACGGCCAAGATAGTAAATTTAAAGCCATGGTTAAAACCTTAAAAGACCGCCTTAAAGCACCCAAATTAAAAGAAGATGGTAGTGTTGATATGCGTGATTTTGGTAAATTAGCAAGTGTTAAACCGGGTGAATTACTAATCCAGCAGCAACCTGCTACTCCTGGTCAAGAAGGGTTTACCGTGATAGGTGATGTTTTACCAGCCAAACCAGGGCAAGTTCATGCCCTAATTGCAGGTGAGGGTACTGAAATATCAAAAAATAACCCGATGGAATTACTTTCAACTATTGCCGGCGTGCCTGTTGAAATAAATAACGGAATGCGTGTTGACGATATTTTCACTGTTAACGATGTGTCTGTAAAAACAGGCCATATCGACTTTGAAGGTAGTGTAATAGTTAGTAAAAATGTAGAGCCAGGGATGAGGATAAATGCAACAGGTGACATTACCGTTTTTGGTACAGTCGAATCTGGAGAATTAACCGCCGGTGGCGATATACTTGTAAAACAAGGGGTGATTGGCCATCAAAAGCCTGAAGATAAATCACTGTCTTGCAGAATAATTTGCGCAGGTGATGTGCATGCCTCACACTCTCAATATTGCTACATTGAAGCTAACAGCATATTGCTTGACCGCCAAGCCAGCCACAGCTCAATGAAAGCAAAAAATATAATTCAAATTGGTCAATCAGAACTACCTAAAGGAAAGTTATTTGGAGGTGAAATTTTAGATGCCACTAAACTAATTGCCGGAGAAATTGGTAACGAATCAGGGGCTAAAATGGCAATTAATTTAGCCGCTTCAGCTACTCAAATGACCAAAGATATTGATAAATATTTTAGTGAATTAACAGCTGCAAATGAACAGGTTGATAGCTTACAAGCTGCATTAGAAAAAGCAGATTTAATTAAAGATGCTCATAAAAAAAGCGAGCTCATGAATAAGATTGGATCAACTCAGATACATCATAGTCAACAAGCTGAACAACTAGAAAAGCAGATAGCGAGTTTAGAGCAAAAACTAAATACCATGCTCGATGAAGCCATTTTAACCGTAAATACCGTTTTACATTCTGGAGTGGAAATCCATATATTCAACAAGTTACTTAAAACAACTCGTAACTTTCCACCAAGTAATGTTAAGTTAGAAAACAATAAAATAGAAATTGAGTTTAAAACTTAATTATAAGGGGCTGTTAGTAACAGCCCCTTATTCTTTATAGTAAGCCGTCTACACTGTCATAGGTTTGCGCTGGCCACACACCTACCTGCACTTGCCCTATGTGTTGTTTTTGTAATAACAGCATAGCCAAGCGAGACTGACCAATACCACCACCAATTGTTTGAGGAAATTTACTTTCTAACAATGCTTTATGCCAATCAAACTCTAAACGGTCTTCGTCACCGGTAATTCCCAATTGAGCTTGCAAAACTTCAGGGCTCACTCGAATTCCCATAGATGATATTTCGAAAGCATCTTCAAGAATTGGATTCCATACTAAAATATCGCCATTTAATCCCATATACTGATCACATGTTGGTGTTGACCAATCGTCGTAATCTGGCGCTCTCACATCATGAATTTTACCATCACTTAATGCTCCGCCAATACCAATTAAAAACACAGCACCATATTCTTGAGCAATCGCTTTCTCACGCTGCTTAGCGCTAAAGTCAGGGTACATTTTACGCAGTTCTTCACTGTGTACAAAAGTAATTTTAGCTGGCAAAAATGCTCTTAAGCCAAAGCTTGCACTAACATATTGTTCAGTGGCTTTAATACCTTGGTAAATCGTTTCAACCGTTTGCTTGAGAGTAGATAGCGAACGTTGCGTACTTTCACAAATAACTTGCTCCCAATCCCATTGATCAACATAAACAGAATGGATTGGGCTTAATGAATCTTCATCAGGTCGCAACGCTTTCATTTGCGTATAAATTCCCTCACCTTGTGAAAAGCCATATTCACCCAAGGTTTTACGCTTCCACTTAGCAAGAGAATGCACCACTTCGTAACGGCTATCTGCAATCGCTTTAATATTCACAGCCACGGCGTTCTCGTGCCCACTTAAGTTATCCTGTGTACCGTCGCCTACTTTAGCTAAAATAGGCGCTTGAACTTCAATTAAGCCCAGTTTTTGTTCTAATTGCTGCGAAAAGAACTGCTTAACTTTACTTATTTGCTGCTGCTGCTGCACATAATGTGAACTCATAATAATTGGCCTCATTCCCAGTTATTGTATTTACTACTTAGCGCACAATCACGCTTCAATGAGGTTATCGTAACAATTAAACTATTTAATTCAATATCCCATAATAAAAATAGCTTTACGATATTAAAACCATTAAAAAAGTGGTATAAAAACAACTAATACCATAATTTAAGGCCGCTATATCTATGGAAAATTATCAAATCGATAATCTTGATAAACAGATTCTGCATGCATTAATGGATAATGCGCGTACACCTTATGCTGAATTAGCAAAACGCTTTAGTGTAAGCGCAGGAACAATTCATGTGCGAATCGAAAAAATGAAACATGCAGAGATCATCACAGGTACTCAACTAACCATTAATACAAAGCAATTAGGTTACGATGTGTGTTGTTTTATTGGTATTAATTTGAACAACGCGCGCGATTATCCGCAAACACTTATAAAATTAGAATCATTAGAGGAAGTGGTCGAAGCATATTACACCACTGGTAATTACAGTATTTTTATTAAAGTAATGACTCGCTCTATCGATCATCTACAAGATGTATTAATCAATAAAATACAGGCAATAGAAGCCATTCAATCAACCGAAACCCTGATCTCATTACAAAACCCGATTAGTCGAACAGTGGTGCCTTAAGGTGAAAAATCTCGTATAATTTGCCGAAAAAGAGGACTCCCATGCAGCAAACTCGTTACCAAAGAATTGAAAATGTACTTTCACGTCGTCAAACCGACCTTACCGTATGCTTAGAAGACGTACACAAACACCATAACTTATCAGCAATTGTTAGAACGGCTGATGCCGTTGGTTGTCATCATGTGCATGCCGTGTGGCCAGAAAAACAAAAGTGGCTAACCAATAATACCTCAGGTGGCAGTAAAAACTGGTTAGACACACATCTTCACAGAAACATAGATGATGCCGTTGCGAGTATGCGTACTCATAATCCTGATGTACAAATTTTAGCGACGCATTTAAGTGAAGATGCTGTCGACTTCAGAGAAATTGATTACACTAAACCGACTGCAATTATTGTCGGCCAAGAAAAAACGGGGATCTCTCCACAAGCCTTAGAGTATGCAGATCAAAACATCATTATTCCAATGCAAGGCATGGTGCAGTCGTTAAATGTATCCGTTGCAGCAGCCCTAATTTTATTTGAGGCGCAGCGTCAACGTGATCTAGCTGGTTTATACAATAGAAATATGCTGAGTGAAGAAATTAAGCACCCAATGTACTTTGAAGGCTGCCACCCAATTATTGCAAGGCAATGCAAACAAAAAAACCTACCTTACCCTGCTCTTGATGAAAACGGCGAAATTGTTGCTGATGAACAGTTTTGGCAGGCGTTAAAACATACTTGATGCATATACAGTGTATCAGTACACTTAACTTACTAAATAATAATAATTGAGCCTACATTGTCTAAACCTAGCTTAAGCCAATACCCAATCACAGAACTTAAAGGCGTTGGTCCTAAAATGGCTGAACGGCTTTTAAAGCTAGGTATTAGTACAGTACAGGACATGCTATTTCATTTGCCGCTTAGGTATGAAGACAGAACCCGTATTTATACAATTAGTGAGTTGACCCCTCATAGCCACGTAACTGTTCAAGCAACCATTGAAACCAGTCAAATAACCTTTGGAAAGCGGCGCATGCTGGTTTGCCAAATAAATGATGGTACAGGCAGGTTAACACTACGATTTTTTAATTTTACCGCAGCACAAAAAAATGCATTTAGCACAGGCAAAATAATTCGTTGCTTTGGCGAAATACGTCGCGGACGTATTGGCTTTGAAATGAGTCATCCTGAATACAGTATTAGCGACACTTTTGAACAACAACCAACATCATCAACACTTACGCCAGTCTATTCAACAACCGAGGGGTTAAAGCAGCTCTCTATTAGGGCGTTGAGTGAACAGGCAATAGAATTACTTCAAAAGTATGCAGTAGAAGAGCTACTTCCCCAACAATGGCAACCATCGCAACTACCGTTAAGTGATGCGTTATTATTACTACACCGCCCCCCTAATGATGTTGATATCATTGCGCTTGAACAAGGGACTCACCCAGCACAGCAGCGACTCGTATTTGAAGAATTATTGGCGCAAAATCTCAGTTTATTAAAAGTAAGAGAACAGGGGCAGCAAGTTAAAGCCGTTGCACTTGAGCCCACTAATTCATTAGAAACACAATTTTTAGCACAATTACCCTTTGCGCCAACCAATGCACAAAGCCGTGTGGTATCAGAAATTAAAGCTGATTTACAAAATACGTACCCTATGATGCGATTAGTTCAAGGCGATGTTGGCTCGGGTAAAACATTAGTTGCGGCCCTGAGCGCTTTAACCGCAATAGCACGAGGCTATCAAGTTGCATTAATGGCGCCAACAGAGATATTGTCAGAGCAACACGGAATCAACTTTTCTAGCTGGTTTGAAAGCCTTGGAATAACGGTTGCTTGGTTAGGTGGTAAAACAAAAGGTAAAGAGCGCGTAAGTACACTTGCAATGATTGCCTCAGGTGAAGCGCAAATGATTATCGGTACCCATGCGTTATTTCAAGATGAAGTAAAATTTAACAATCTTGTACTTATCATTATTGATGAACAACACCGCTTTGGAGTTCATCAACGTTTATCATTGCGTGAAAAAGGCCGTTTTGGTGATTGTTATCCACATCAGCTAGTAATGACAGCAACTCCTATACCACGTACGCTGGCGATGACTGCCTATGCAGACTTAGAAACCTCAGTGATTGACGAATTACCACCTGGGCGGACTCCTATCACTACAGTTGCGATTCCTGATACTCGTCGAGATGACATTATTAGTCGCGTAAAACTTGCCTGTAACGAACAAGGTCGACAGGTTTACTGGGTATGTACACTAATAGACGAGTCTGAAGTACTACAATGCCAAGCAGCGGAAGACAGTGCATTACAGCTAAAAGAAGCATTACCTGAGCTTGCTATTGGCTTAGTCCATGGGCGAATGAAAGCTACGGAAAAGCAAGCCATTATGAGCGACTTTAAAGCGGGTAAAATTCATGTACTTGTGGCAACAACCGTGATCGAAGTTGGGGTTGATGTGCCTAATGCGAGTTTGATTATTATCGAAAACCCTGAGCGCCTAGGTTTAGCACAGCTTCACCAACTACGTGGCCGCGTAGGCCGTGGAGCTACGGCATCTCACTGCGTGCTTTTATACCATGCACCACTTTCACATACCGCACAGAAACGGTTAGGAGTACTGCGCGATAGTAACGACGGATTTGTTATCGCAGAACGTGATTTAGAAATACGCGGCCCAGGTGAAGTCCTTGGAACAAAACAAACCGGCTTAGCAGAATTTAAAATTGCAGACTTAACAAGAGATAAGCAGACCTTAAATCAAGTTAGACCCATAGCACAACAGATGTTGAAGCAATATCCTCAGTATGTAGACCCTCTCATTCAACGCTGGTTAGGCAACAAGTCAAATTACGCACAAGCTTAGTTACTTATTCGCATAAAGCCTCATATTAATTTTCCCAACTAGTTATTCCCTATACCACAACTATTTCCCTACACCTTGCGCCTGTTTTTTCACTTTCCTGCAGACGTAAAAAAGCCCGACTCTTTCGAGTCGGGCTTTCTTGTATTTGGAGCCTGGTAATGACCTACTTTCACATAACAAATGCTACACTATCATCGGCGCTGTTTCGTTTCACTACTGAGTTCGGCATGGGGTCAGGTGGGTCCAAAA
>Ga0056129_1000241_pt1 | contig 12599 bp, 6 predicted proteins | sample WorMetLIZISLAND1_FD_71118 | JGI IMG/M metagenome (GOLD analysis project Ga0056129, IMG submission 71118) | Marine gutless worms symbiont microbial communities from Max Planck institute for Marine Microbiology, Germany - Olavius loisae LIZARD... ...
AGTTAAAGTGTTGGCGGAATCGGTGTTATTATTTGACTGCTGAACTGCATGCTGTATTAATCTATAATTTGTTTTATTGTTTTAATAAATCATCTAAATTTATATTACTTTCCTGGTGTGTTATTTTATCTAGTGTATCTGTTATCTTACAGTTTAATAATTCAGAACTTATGGATTTATATGTACATGGGTCAGTTGTTAGTTAGATTTTAGGATGTGTTAATAGACATGATGTTGCAGTCTGCCACACCTATCACTGGCTAACCACTCCCATTACAAGCATGAAAAGGGAGAAAAATACATACAAACACAATATTTTACTAACGGAACAAGTTGCGTGTGTTCATGGAGAATGTGAAAAACTGATGCAAAAAACTTGGTCGTATGTGGGATTTGAACCCAAAACTCCTGCTAGCCAGTCTAACGCTGTACCATTGTGCCAGTTGGATTCTCAGTAAACTCCGTTCCTCAGCCGTATTTATCACAAGTGAACAGTTATTCCTGTCAGTCGGCTAGTAATCTGACCGACTGTCGCTCGGATAGCACATGGCCTATCCAACCGGCTGTCGGACTGCTAGCCACTTCATTGTTTGTTTTAGTTTCTTCTTTTTTGTATTTTTTTGTGAAGATTAATGGGCGCCATGAGGAATGTTCTATGATTTGTCGACAGATCAGAGGACTATATGAACAATAGTATAAGAGTTTCGGGATCACATAAGGAGTATTGTTGTGAGATCTGGCTCTCTATCGTAACAAAGAGCTTTGAGACTAGTACAGGGCATTGGTCACTTAAGATATGACGATAGACAAAAATCCAGTTAGCGAGTGTATGATCACGAATCCGTGATCCCGTTTTAGATTGTAGTTTTTCACAGCAGGCAATAAGAAGAGCTGATATAGTGAGCACATGTGCTGATGTCATCCAACCGTGGCAAAAAATGGCGCTTCATTTATACTTACTTTGCTTGTGGGTCAGTTCGGTTAGTTACTCGGCCCAGGATCCATTAGCAGATGAGGTATATGGTTAATGTTAGTTAACAAATAATTTTTACTTATTCAGCCGTCTTACCGCTGTTGTCAGCTGCCATGGTCAGTAACATAGCTGAACATCAGCAGCGATCACGGGCGCCATGATCATAGCCAAGTGTAGCCAAATGACATCAATGCTCATGGCAACCAATAGGAATGCAGCCGTGATCATAGGCAGTCAGCGACGCGATCATGAATTTGTGATCATAGCACTGTCTTACAGTTATGCACAGAGACAGTTCCAGTTATCAACCACTCAATTACTAAAGCTAAATTTTCTTTCATCCATTCTAAATCTCTTTGTCGCCTAGTTTGCTATGTCCCCAATATTTGTGTATACTCACACAGCATGTGTATACTCGCACCAGTCTACTAAGTGACATCGATGACACCTGTTGGCAGTGACACAGTTTTGTTACATTATGAGGCAGTTTTCTTGCATTTAGTGACAAGTGAGACAAAAACCATTTCTAAGGTAGTAAGTATGCGTTGTGTATCATTTCTGTTAAATCAACAAAATGTGTTTGGTTGTTGCAGCATAGTTATTAGTTATGGACGGAAGCGATAACTTTCAAAACATGTTCACAGATCTGGATTGTATGTCTTGTCCTGGCTGTATTTCTTTACAGCAGGTAATTGCTCATTTAATTTGAACACATTTACAGTGCAAACAATCCAACTCTCTTGTCATTATATGCTATATACTGATACTATGCACTTTTGTAACGTTAATGATCTTTGGTTTAAATGTAGTATTGTAGATTAATGTTTTAATTCAAACTTATCTTGTTCTGATTTTTGCCATCGGTGCAACTGTGAGTAGTTCAGTCAGTTTAATTTCAGCATTGATGTCATTAACACTAAAAAAACAAAGTCTGGTGTGAAAATATCAGCAGTATTTGTCATATCATTGCAGAATTTAATTCGAACACATGTTAATATGTAAGCTGATGCTAACTCCTGAGCATAAGTGGCCTATTGGGTTAAGTCATGGTATACGCAGTATATGGATGGCTACCGGCAACTCCTTACCGTATTCAGCTGCCAGATTGAGTCAGGTCATTTGGGTCTCACTGACTCACTGTTTGAATGAAGCAGTGCATGTACACTATGCAAATGCATGGCTGATTGGCTGTGAAACCAGCAACTACACTTGCTTTTGGGGAACCACATTGGGCAGTACTTGCTATGGGCCTCAGTACTGGATGCATGAAACGACTTGTAACGACACCCAAGTGAATCTTGCTGCGTAGCCTGGTCTGTACGTAATTTCATAGATAAATAATTGCAGTGAGTCACTCAGTGGGTTACACATGACTCACCTATAGTTCATCTAATCCTTGTCGTTGTGCCCATTAACCTCCACTGTGTCACATCAGTGATTTGGTCGGGAGTAAAAAGAAATATTGCCAGAACTGAACTGTGTCGTTCTGTTATGCAGTGAAAACAGTGTTTGACATCTTTCAGATCATCTCCGAAATGACATTTATAGAATGTTCAGTGGGACGTTTCTGCCGCTACTAATACTACTCTGTGTTCATTTGTGTGTAGAAGATAAAGATCTATGTTCAGAATTATCAGATACTGAAGAGAAAGATGTTGGACACAAAGTATGCACATATGTCATCATAGGCGTGGTTATTATAGTGGTAATATTAGCCGAGATTAGTACCATCTTCGTGATAATTTTAATAATAGTTGTATTAGTTTCGTGCCTGTCTGGACATCATTATTATTTGCAATATATATCGTCTTGTTGTTTGATTTGCATATTGTGGTTAGTTCATTCTTTTAACTTAGTTATTTGCTGGCACCATATAAATTGTGTTAGCCTTTAGAATCCCAGTTTTCCTAATTTTTTGAGTCCTGACCGCGGTATATGCCATACTCCAATTAGCACTTGTGTCGGAAGCATGGGATATGCTGCAGTTTGGACTCAAAAGATGAAGTAAAAATAAGTCACCAAAGTAGACTTTTTGTGAGGTAATGTGTGTTGTTTGGATTGTTGGTACTTTTATAATGTAAAACAGTGCTCGTGTTAGAACAACGATATGTTTTTGTTGTTTTAGTGAGGTTCTGAAGTTGTCAGAAAACCTACGAGCTCATATCCTTTTTTGTTTACAGTTTTTATGTCATTAAATGCCCGAGTTATAATATTGGTAGATAAAATCCACAGATACTTCTCCTGTTTGCACCCAAAAATTGTTGTTTGTGTATTCCCTTGAAATGCAGATGGATGACGACTATATATGTTAGGTTGTTAGCTTCAGAAAAAAGAATGCCAGCTTTATTCAAATGCTGAACTTAAAGATTAACTGATCAGCTAGAAATGTTTTACAAGTAATGTGTTTACTTCGTGATGGCTTTTGAGTGATAATATAGCTGTGTGGAATTGACTTCACGTCGATGCTGTGAAAATTCCTTAACCTGTCAGTACAGAACAAATCACTGGCATCAGAATTGAAACAGAAGCAAAGGTTTCACTTGTCTTCTATTGTTTCTAAAGTGTTACTGTAATAATTTGGATGGCGAATGGTGTGAAATTGAGGTGGCTGCTGAGAATAAGTACAATAATTACCATACAGTAAAGACAGTAGGTGAGTTGTGAGCAGCTAACTTATATTTTAAGAAAGAGTGATAATGTGTTAGATGATTTATAAATAAATTGACTGACGTTCAGTTTAGAGACAAGGCAAAGATATCGTGGAATTTATAAGACAAAAACTGAACATTATTCGTAGTAATTAAAATACATAATGGTTTATATGATAAAGCTAAGAAAATAACTGATATCGAGGTAAAAAAATGGCATTGGATAAAAGCTGACGTCTTTCAGACCCTGATTGGAGGGAAGCTGTACTTCGGGCACATGTATCGAATGCGTGATGTAGACTGAAGAAGTCAATTCTGTTTGGAGTTGTGGCAGGAACAAACAGGCGAGGAAGACCTGAGAGAGAAATGAATGGAAGACACAGTAGAGTGGTGTAACATTGAACAAGTACAGCATCTACACAGAAGCTCATCATTGGTCATCAATAAGTGTGAAGGGCAGTGGACACCGACGGGCATTAAGCCAATGTATCACCTAGTCCAACTCAAGTGATAAAGCTAACAGTAGCAGGGTTGAGAGTTGATTTCTATGACGAGTTTTGTGCCTCTAAGTTGAGATTCTGATTATAATGAACGACGTGTCACTAGAGTATATTGCTGCAGTCTTTGTGCTTTGCAATGTGTAGTGTACATGATAACATATATCACTTACCTGTATTGAATTCAGCTCTGTAGTTACCTGTGTGTTTACGTTGTGCATGCGGATGGTAGCTATAGCGATGAGTTGTCACGACAACTGACTGAAGCTCTCACCAGCCTGGAACCTGCTCGAAAAGTACGTCTACTTTGTCCACTTTGGTGTCTGTTTTCTTCTTTTCAGTCTCTTTCCTGCACATCTGTACTGGCACCATAACTACTGTCACAGAACTGGCGAAATTGATGTCTTTCTTTAGCACCCAGAAGCAGAGTCACTACTTTGATTTTCAAAATTTAAGTGACTCTTGTTACTATTCATTCATTCATTTATTCCTTCCTTTCTTCCTTCCTTCCTTCCTTCCTTCCTTCGTTTGTTTTAATTCAGACAGGCAGCAAGGCCCATAAAACAACAGACAAAAGCAATGACATAAAAGCACACACAACCATAAAACACAAACACACAGTCAGAAGTGAAACTGTACAATAAAGTAAATATTAGACAGAGCACAGAGAGAGCTGATGCCAATGTAGTTGACACAAATATTGTAGTTGTGTGTTAAATACACTACAGATGGCTTGTACGCATTTATGCTACACCACTCTGTCTTCTGGCTATTCTCCTCCAATCTTCTTTGCATGCTTGTACCATCCTTAATCTGTCGGCACACTGTGGTACTGCTACGTGTTGTCACCGATACTTGTATGTCGATATAATGCTATCGATGTTACTGCACTTGATGTTACTGTGGTCAGGAGAAGGTGAAGTTTGAAATGCGATGCAACAACATCTCCGAAAAACTGGCACGGTTGAATGCCGAACACGCGTCTGTCGTGGTAAGTAGCACATTGTGCTGCTCTGACAAGTGACCTGAATGATGTATGGATTGAGTGAAGGACCAGAGTCCTGTCTGTATCAATGTATGTCCACTGTGACAGACCCCGGGATCTGTTGTTTATGTTGTTATTGTTGTGAGAGACGATGGCATACATGATGTACCAGAATTAACAAGTCTCACTGCATCGCTTCGGTCTAGTTCTGGCTTTGCATTTCTCTGATGGTTTGAACAATATTTAGCATGTGTTGTGAGAGAAACGTTGCTAGCTTCTTCTTCTCCTATACGGAGTGCTAAATATTTCTAGAAATTGCTACCTCAATGTGATGCAGCGGAATATGTAGCACCAAATGCAGACATCAGTCTCCAGAGTGGATGATTCTGAACCATGTCAATTGCTTCATTCAGAAAGAGCCTAAGAGGTTATTGGATTTCGGTTCCTGCTGGATAGTCTTCATCAACGTAGTATGAGGGCATCCTGATGGTCTCCTCCAGTTCTCTAAGGGGCAAACTGAACAAATCCTGTCTATCGGTTTATTTGTACGTGACGGCTATGAAACTGTGTCAGCTGATAGACAACTTGTATGTCACTTCATCATATGATGCAAGCGTGTTTATGTATTTGTTTTGTTTCGTCAGGAGGCAAACAAGCAGATGTCATTTCGTTTGAATGAGACGGAGTTGCAGTTGTCGACTGCAAGCAATGAAGTCAGACAGCAGCGAGATCGGTCAGTGATAGTGTGTACTTCTGTATATAGCGGCTTTGTTGTTGCTTTGATTGTTATGATTTGGAGATGCTCCATGATCTTTGCACACAGTTTGATTGTGCAAGGTCTTGTTCTATAACACAGTGTTGAAAATTGCTCTGCATCTAAGAATGACAGAATGACTAGTCAGACTTGTCGAAACAATGTCAGCCTTGCCATGGAGGCAGTAGTCCTGATGTCTATGTTGCTATGGTAACTGAAAGGTGATATTTGATTACTTTTTACCTCTGTACACCAAGGAGGCTATGAAATGCCTGTAGTTTGCGTGCCATGCAGCCTGTTGTCCTGCCTGCTGATTGGATTCTCATAAACCTTACCAAACATTTAGGCTTGCACGTTTTTCTCTTAAATTGTTTATCATTCGTAACTGTTGCTCTCATCGTGATGATGTAGTCCGTTGATAAATAGAGCAATTGGACTGTGTTTGTTTCATTATATGAACACAACTCAAGTTGTATGCAGATTAAACTAATAGTTTTTCACTGGCAACTGCATGGATATTTGTTAATGTTTGCATCATACTTTTTGGTAACTGATACTGTACTTGTGACAATAATGCTGCATTTGGATCTATGGAAACAGGCTTTGTGTCTGTGTGCTGGATCATATCTCTTTTACTGGTTCTGTTTGGATGATTGTAGAATTAAGGAATTTGAAGCCAAACAGAGGAAGGCCACTGGTAAGAGACAGCTCAGCTTATGTTGACTTTACATGTCTGTATTGTACATCGGTTGATGCTGACATAAAAATCGACTTTTGGCGTTTATTTATTACTAAGTTATTTACAATTCACATGCATGATGTGTTTTTCATACATTTCTAATTGTTGTCTGTCAAAGCAGTGTATTACTTGCTTGTTTTATCAATTGTTCTATTTTTGACTGTTTTATATTTCTCTTGTTGTGTGCTGCCTCTGAAAGTTAATCGTTATGTAATTGTTACATTCGTGTGGCTCCGTGAATCTCGTGTCGATGCTAGCTGTACTAAGATGTGATATGTGTGTGTGTGTGTGTGTGTGTGTGTGTGTGTGGAATGCAGATGATTTGGGTCGGCACCAAGCAACTGTGAAGGAGTGGAAGAAAAAGAACTCATCGTTGATGAGTGAGAATGCCAGGTTGCAGGTCAGGAAATGTCAGCATTTCACTGTGTTGAATTGCTGGATAGCTATTGCAATATGACTAAATTGATTGCATGTGGAATAGGTTGAGCAGTTGAATGGTGTTGGTATTTACTGTGAATTTGTGAAATTGTGTAGTAATAACACACACAATTTCACACGTTTGTGTGGAGTGCTAGCAGAGGTCTTTCTTTTCTGGCAACATTTACCAGATGATGCCACAAGTTCTCGGATGAAGCCGGATGAAATTGGCCAGTTGTTGTAAATAAAACACCACTATTTGAAGTCAAGGATTGTGTTGTATGAATGTAATATATGCATGGTTTTCAGAAACAGTGAGATGGTTATTGTTGTTAGTCCAGTTTGAGAGATCCCTTGTACGAAGGCTCATGTGACTGTTAGAGAGATTTAGTTGTGCAACAGATGCTGATGTGGCTTGTGTAGAAAGAATTGACTCGTATGACGGAGAAACTCGCCGGCTGTTCAGGTATGTCAATGACCTGGTCACCTGTAATATCATTATTTAAGTAAGTATGTAAGTATATTTGAACATTTATAGATGGCACTGCGATCACAAAAAAAGCCCCAGCAGCGCCGGATGGTGTTGGTCATTGTCCATGGCTGAAGAACTACGTCTTCAGCCGCCCTTTGAACACTCCCAAAGACAAACTGCTGTATTACAAAGTTGATGGCAAACTGTTCCAAACTGACGGCTCGTGGAACACAAAACTTTGCTGTCGAGTTGATGTAGTTGTCAATTTGGAAGCGATATTATGTGATATTGTTATTTAAGTAAATTTGGTGAGCTTGTAATCAATCAATCAGTAATGAAAATCAGGAATTAATTGCAGTCATTGTCATTGTCACTGTGGTGCATTACGTCTTTCTCTCGTAGACTGTCTGTGTGTCATAGTGTATGTGCAGTTAGGTTTGAGCAGCTAATACTGTGGTTACAAATGACAATAATCTTACCGATGATGTTACTGTTTGTCAACGGTATTACTAGTACCTGAGGTAGGTTGTCTGTAGGCAATCATTGTTGTGGAGTAGACGGGTCAATATACCGAATGACCCCAAAATTGCAAAATTTTGTTGTTTTTTTGCGGTTTTATGTTAGGTTGGGTCTAGTCTACAACATACTAAAAGTTGGACAAAATTGGATTATGGGAAGGTGTCCTATTTTGAAGATGACTTTTGTTGATTTTTAAGTCACTTTCAGTTTACACGTGGAACTAAAGCTCGGTGAGTTTTCATGATAAATCATTAGTTCCGTTTCATTCGTCTGTCTGCGTGCTGGCATGTGGTTGTGCAATGTGTTTTTGTCATTATTTAGTGTCAATCCCACGGCGTCGTCGCCGCCGACATCAGCTGATGAGTACGCCGACTGAAGTGGACGTGGAATACATCTGCAATGAACTTGAACTTGACCTGTCGCCGAGCGCCCGGTCCAGTTGCTTTCTGTTAACTCCTCTCAGTTCACCGCTGTCTCCAATAGCTTCACTTTCACCGAGCGACTCCGAGGTAGGCGTCGGCTCTTGTCACTTTCTGACATATTCATAAATATAAATATTGACTTTCCTGACATATTCTGATGGAATTGTTTGACTTCGATGTGATGATCATTGTCATCAGTGAGTATATCATTGTGGTCGTTGACTTTGCCTTGATCAGTGATAGCAGGAATTGTTTTAAAACATGGCTGTGCTCTGCTACTTGTTTGACATATGTTTCTGTTTTCTTAGATTCTGATGGATACAGTAATGATGCCAGTTCACTCATCATATGCTGTTGACACCGTTGATCATAAGATGTCCGAGGCATCTATGTACTGTCTGAGTAGATGTCAGACTTTGTGATAAGCGTCTTGTCATTCAACATCATTACTTGTGATGACTGGTGTCGGCTGAGCATTGATGGTGGAACTTAGCGTCATCTACCCCAACATTTAATTATTTAAATATTTTACGTGGAAATTTCATGGAAAAGTAACCGTTCTGTAGAGGATGGAGGTGGCACTCTTCAACCATGTTTGAGCATACATGAAGTGGAAAATTAGTCTTCTGTTTTCTGGTGCCTGGTCGGTGGTGAGTCTGTTTATTAGTATGACACTGTTGTACTCTGTAGGCTTCAGTTCTTTGCGTCTGTTGCTGACCAAGAATTGAATGAACATGTGGCATCCCCAGCATTTTTTGAAAGACAACTTTGAAGTAGCCAGCGTAATCAATGATCATAAATATGGAAGCGCTGAGAGTGAAGTAATGTTGCGCTGATGCATGTTTTATTGACAGGATGCTGGAGAGCTGTCTGACGACTCGGTGAACGAGATTGCTGACATCTTAGAGTCAGAATTACAACCCATGCAGCCGTCACAAGCACTCGGTCATTCAGCCGTTCAGTCATGTCGTCTTGAAACGCCAAACACCATTGTCGTTCAGTGCCCACCGTCGTCAGTAGATAACATAGATACTGTTGACCTCAAAGTCTCGTCGGCATCTGATTCTGTTCCATGTCATCCAGTACAGCTGCGGTCCAGCGAGTGTAACAAGGCTGTACCGGGTTCTGCTACCGAACCTTGTCGTTTGCCGTCAGAAATGCCAGTAGCAGATGCATGTCCGTTGCAGCCGGAACCAATGATTTCAGTCATGTCGTTGTTAACAGCCACATGTTCGGTTACGTCAGAAACAGTATCTGATGCGGTGTCGTCAAAGATAGTTCCATTTCACTCACCTTCTGAAGCAGTGACCTGTACCTTATCATCACATATGACAGCTTCTTCTGCAGTATCAAAATTAGTGACTTCTGCAACTTTGCCGCCGTCAAAAGCTACGACTTCTGTTGCGTCATTGATTTCTGAGCCAAAGTCTAAAGCAGTGACTTATTCTGTGCAGTCAGATGCAGTGACTACATCACCTCAAACAGTGAAAGCTGCTGATTTACCTCTTGTATCGGAACCTACAGACACTGTGGCTCTTCGAGGACCTGTCATAGAAGAAAAATATCCGGAAGCTGTGAATATTGCAGCAAATTTCTCAAAGAAGTTGGATCTCGGTGAACATGAAGTTGACTCGACTCGTGTTCCAGTAAGCGAATGTTGTACGAAGATTTCTGATGTCTTGATGGAAACGTCGATGGAATCTCGAGTTTCTCACATGCGAGAATCAGTAGTGACAGTAGTTGGGCAGGACAGCGCTGAGTTTGCCGATTGTTTAGCGAGTTCCGGCGTAAAGTTAGAACAGCCCGTCACTGCTATATCGTCTACTGTAGATGAAGACGCTGGCGATGGAAGGGCACTAGTCAGTGAAACAGTTGGTGATCCTGTTCTGCCTGTGTTGATGAAGCCTGAAGCAATGCACTGCCAGTCTGTGACTGATGCTGCAGAGAACAATTGCACGGTGAGGCGCAGCCATGGTACAAAGTTAGACCAGTTGCCGCCAGTCCCACTGAATGGCGACGAGTCTACAGTGATTACTGTCATCTCACGGTCTCCATCCTCATCCGTTCCCAGCATCCGGACCACTGTGTCTGATAGTATGACCGCGGCAAGCAGGGTCACTCCTGTGACGGCAGACGCTGCAGTGCACAAGTCCAGTTCTGTGACCTCATCTTCCCACACCGCTGTGACTCCAGTGACTAGTGTTCTTGCTCCTGTGTCCAGTAGATCTGTCAATTGTCGTCTCTCCGGCAATGTGACGTCACTGTTCGGTTCTCAGACCTCAGTCAGTGGTTCTGGAATCCTGATATCGAGTACTGTAACTCGCATGTCGAGTACTGCGACTTCCGTGCCCACTGCTATGAGCTCTGTATCACCTGTGCTCAATATTGTGGCTAATATGACCTCTGTATCCAACGCAGTTGTCTCTTTGCCTAAAGTCGTGACTATAGTGACCTCAGCGCCAAACGCTATAACTTCATTCACCAGCACTCAACCAATCACCTCATCTCGTGTGCATAACACTGCCAGTGATTGGCCCGTGTCGCCCATGTCCAGTTCTGTCATGTCATTGTTCAATACTGTAACGTCTGTGTCAATCGTCTCAGCATCAGAATCTCCAGTCACTGTTGCCACGGCAGCAGCTAGCGATGTAGCATTAGTGTCGACAGATTGCTGCAAGCCAGCACCTCACAAGTCCACCATAACCATGAAAAGCAGTGTCGACAGTGATACCATTCCTTTCCCGCCATCACATCACGTGATATCGTCGCCATGTCGTGCCGCTGCAGTTCACGGTTTAATGACATCGTCACTGAATGACAGCATGTCAGAAGACGAGCTACAGATCGTACTGTCGGATGACTCGTTTGCAGCCTGTGAACCAGCTCTGGAAAGTAGACATCACACTTTGCCGACAGAAAACAGTCCCACAGAACATGCTACTTCATCGTCTTCTGTTTTACTAGTCCGTGATAATGTAGCTGAGAGCGTCCGGGGCTTGTTGTCTGTCGAAGACAGTTCTGTGCTGGCCTCACCCACTAAGAAGTCTTTACTGCCTGATTTGTTGTTGGTTGACATCCAGTCTGTAGCTGAACGGTTGACAGTTGCTGACACTGACAGTTTTTCGGCTGATCTGGCGCCGTCTGTCGCGGACATACTTACTGAGATGTCACTGTCTCGTCCGTTGTCGCCAGTTCCCAACTGTCAGCTGCACTGTGCAGCGTGCAAGAGTGCCGATGCTGCTGTAACTGGAACCCAAGTGTTGACACTTCGTCGACGAACTATCACTAAACGTAGACTATCAGATGATGAAGATTCTGACTGTACACCAGCGAAGGCCTCAGCTTCATCAGATCGTGTAAGAACATTTGCTTGCTGATCTACAACCTAGTGTATTGTTTTCATTGGATGATTTACCCCATGTGGGCTCAGGAGCGTTGTAGAATAAGCCCATCTTGTCTCCTGGCCGAGTGTCATAAGAGGCAACTAAACCAGGGTAGTTTTGTTTTGCTGTATTTTGCGTTGTTTGTTTTTTTTCTGGCTTGTGTTTAGGTTTAATTTGTCTTCTGTCCTTTATTTCCCAGCATGAACCAACCAGCATGAATGGCACTGTATAGTCTAATTGTGCTGATGTGCTGTTAAGAATCCACTCACTCACTCACTGCCTGATTTGCTTTATTTTTTGTATGTTTATATTTGCCCCGACTGTGCCAGTGAACTGACATCTGCCGTGAGTTGTTATTGAGGCTATATAATATCTTCTTTGTGGAGATCGTGTTTGCTAATGACATGTTTTGATAGCTTTTATGCATGGAAATTCCTGAAAAAGTTATCCACCCTATCTCTATTGATCATGTGATATAATCACAGAACTTTAGTTTCATAAGACGTTGCTTTTCTGACATTTGATTGATAAACAAAACCAGAATTTATGTTCTCGCCAAAGGCAGTGAGATTGGTGTAGTTCAACACATGAAGTGTTATATTATTCAAACTCATCAACTCTGCTGTAAGGTGAAGTGTGCATATATGTTGCTTAATGCACGGTACACACATTGCAATTCATCTACGAGGTTTTGTCTTTCAGTCCAGTCTGTATTCAATCGTCATATGTTTAATGGTGTTTGAAACATTTAGTGTGATGTTTGCAATAGGGATGTGACGGATTCCAAATC
>Ga0056129_1000242_pt1 | contig 12569 bp, 12 predicted proteins | sample WorMetLIZISLAND1_FD_71118 | JGI IMG/M metagenome (GOLD analysis project Ga0056129, IMG submission 71118) | Marine gutless worms symbiont microbial communities from Max Planck institute for Marine Microbiology, Germany - Olavius loisae LIZARD... ...
GGCTGTCGCGCGCTTACCTGGCTTTAGCTAAACTTTCTAGTTGTACTTTGAGAACATCATTACCTTTTCTCGTGAACATCATTACCATTTCTCGTGTTTTAGGAGGCAATAAAACTTTTCGAGATGTATAGATTGCGTTGATATCGCATGCCATTCCTCAGCTAGGGGGCGTCAAACAACGTTGAGGTGGCAAAAAGAAGTCTTCGTACACGCACGGCTGTCGCGCGCTTACCTGGCTTTAGCTAAACTTTCTAGTTGTACTTTGAGAACATCATTGCGGTAGATATAAGGTTGCTGACTTGTGAAATGTTAACAACGTTTTAGTGCGAAGAGTTTGCTATTTGCGGTGTTATAACATCTCTGTTTATTATGTTAAGATGGTACCATTTTATTCAAAGGCCAAAGTAATTTGGCAAAAGGTGATGTCACTCTGCTCATAATGTCGTATGCAAAAGAAATTTTGTTGATATCTTCTATCATATTCGCCAGGTTCTAGCACACGTCGCGGAGTTGTTCTTTGGGGTGCGTTTGGGACCCCCCATTTTGAGGGAAAGGGAAGTTGTAGGGTCAGCGATGGTAGCATTCGAATGAGCAAAAGGCTCTCCATTATGACCATTGCAATATATCTAACCATTCGGTTGCAATTTGCCATCGAATGTCTCCGACGCTCAAATCAGCAGGGATGAGTGACTGGGGCAAAATTTGGGAAGGAACGGTAGGCCAAATTTTAGCACGATCTGGGGGAAACATTGGGCTGTCATATGTAAAAGAAATTGTCAATATCTTCGGCCTTTTGATTACAATGCATGAACGTGACCGACTACAGAATGGTAACGACGATACCAACAGGCAAAATTGCTTTTAGCGTTGTCATTTTGCCTAAAAATGTACCAGATGGCACAAGATGGCATCAGTCTGATCTTAAGCTGTGAAACAAACAATGATTGGTAATCCAGATACTATGCACAGTGAAGTGTCAACAGTTTTATCGAGTGTCAGCACAAGTGTATGAAGTATATGCTCACAAATTAATTCTCTACAAAAGGTTTTTAGAATTGGTAATATTTTACAAGGACTGGTTTTTTTTGTAATTTGTTTGTTAAAAAGACATTCATAATTTCAGTTGGCTCTGAGTTGTGATTTCCATTTGAACCATCTGTGGACAATGACCTACTTGTTTATGTGTTGTGCAGATATTGTTCAAAATAATTGATCTTGGTATGGGTCGGCGTCTCGTGTCTGACAAGGTGGTCAGTGATGACATTGTGGGAACAAATGGCTATCATGCGCCTGAGGTTCTCTTTGACGACAGCTATGATATCAGAGCCGACGTCTTCATGCTGGGCATCACATTCTGCGTCATGGTGGGCTCTGTTTGCAATATTAATACACTATGTTTGTGGCTCTATTTATCTGTGATGTGCAAGATGTTTGGATTATGACACGGTTTGAAGAGCTGATATTCCAAGCCCGTGTATGATTACTGTTGCTTATCAGTACGGTGTGGATCTATCAGTGATGTATTTAGTTTGATGAAATGTGCACAATGTTGGGTGCCATTTGTAGAATGATTTGTCTGTTCTGTGTATCGTGTGCGTCATGTATGTGTATTCATAACAGATCACTCAGCATGTGCTAGCACTATGTTTGTGCAGATCTAGTTACTAAGTAAAGTTTGCAATAGGTTTACAGCGTGATAACAGTAATATTAGTAGTGTTAAGTGTAGACTGTTGACAGTCTACATTTGGTCATCTGAGGACATTTAACAGCACAAGTGCAACAAACTTTTTGGTTAACTCAGAGCTGCATCATAAAGAACATTTATGAATAGGTAAGCAGCTTAGTGGTAAGTCACAGTTTTCAGAGCCTCAGAGTCACCTGCTCACAATGCAGAGCAGGTGTGTGTCTAATTACAGCTTACACGACTCACGAGGTCATTTGTGTTAGTATCTATCGGGTGAATATTTTATGGGATTAATTTGATAGTATAAAAGGCCCATAATCTAGGCTTCGTGTGCTATTGTTTTATTGCATGGTTGTTAGGTTATTCTGTTGCGTTCTGTTCTTGGTCGTAGTTATTTTTTGTCGATATCAATCAAGTGATTGGTTGAGAAGGCTGAGTGTTTTGCACCTGTCAAGAGATCGGTTGGGAAGGTCGTCTGTGTTGTGTTGAGCGAGTTGCTGAACTCAACTCGGCTCAACCAGTGGATGAATTGAACAGTTATGTTTGTACAGTTGCTGCGTCCGTCAAGTTTACGTCGGGCGGCACTTCAGGCGTTGCTGAAGAAGATTCACGATGCTAAGGAGCAGAAGACATTTGGCCGTAACCTATTTACGTCTGTCATTGAGCCGTCGCTGTCATCTGGTGCTGCTAGCAACATCTCTACATCAATTCGCAACATGCTGTGGTACAGACAGTTCATAGTCATCTTTACTGTTAATTAATTGATCTCCTTATGTCGGTTTTTCGCACGTTATAAATTCATTCCTTATTTATTTACTTCCTTAGTAATAGTAGTAACACAAGACCAGAGGCGTTTGACAGCTGCTGTGTTAAACACAGCTGGAGTTTCTCTGTGATGTAAGTAAAGTAAGTATGTAAAAACATCTCTATAGCAAACTAAGATCCATGAATCACTACCGTCTATCTACATGGTGGAATTTTGACGTTGTGTAATACAGCCTGGTAGTTGGTTCCAAGCCGCTTCCGTCTATGATTGCAGTGCTACCTAGTGGTGCTGTGTGATTCAGTTCACTAGCTAAATCAAGTTTTTCAATTTGATTCAATTCAGCAGTCAGTCACTAATAAACTCTAATGCAGGCAATACAGTACCAACTGCTACAACTGTATTGAGAACCAGCTGTAAGCAGACATGACTCTGGTAAAACATGATACAGCACCAGTTATCTGAGTAACTCAGAAAATAAACGCCACTTAGTGTTACTGTTACTGTCAAAGAGTAGACCGACAATGTTACAGGTTTTGTTCAGACATACCGGTTTGTCTACATTGCATGGCTTCAGATAGCTGGATCCTGAAATTTTGACCATACTGCAGTTTTTTGCCAAAATTGACATAAACAACTGGGTGAATTGTAACTTTGATTTGGTATCAAAATGAATCGATTCGACAGTCGAGTCGATTCGACTGTCGAATAAAATCGTGAATTGGGACAGCACTACTACCAGGCTCACTGTGACACTGTTGGAAAACAGCATCCATCTTGGTTCAGTCAGGGTGAAGTTTAACAGCTGATTGCATTGACTGATGAACTTTCATAATATGCTTGCTGGAGTGTAGCTCTCTGTATGAGTGGAACGAGTAGACTGTAGGTCGTAACAGTGGACTGTAGGTCGTCTAACTGTTAGTAGACCATCCTTCACCTGCGACAAATCCACATAAAAACACGTCTTTACGATGTATGTTTACAAGGCCGAGGGTTTAGACACCACCCAGGTGGATCTATGACTGTACAAGCAAGCTAAGTGGAACGTGAGCACCGTGGCTTGAATGCTGTGATGGTCCAGTCTGTTGTCTTGCACCTCTGCTCATAGGCCTCACACATTGTGTGCCAGTGTGACAGAATGCAGTAGCCGTCGTTCTAGTTTTATAAATTGCGTAATATTACAACTATGAAAATATTTTTAGTTCGTTATTAAACATTTATTATGCAGTGTATAAAACGCTGATGCACTGGTGATTGTTTGTCTAGTACGATGCTTGAGAGGCTAGATCGACGCAGTGTAACGCTGCTGGACGTCGTTACACTGTGCAACCGTGAGGCGGCGTCTCTTCGCGATCAAGTCTCAGTCAACCATGCAGTTGCCAACCCGTCCACATCTCATGTATTGCTTATGACGCTATCATTCTTCTTCAGATGTTATTGGCAGTAGAATGTTAACAGCAGTGCCAACTAATACGTGTCCCTTTGTAACAGATGATGCCTCTGTTCGATCATACTCACTAGCATATGTGATGCCTTGTGATGGCTGATCTATTGTGTCCAGCCTGTAGGTGCATGTAATCATGTAATCAGTCAATCATGTAATCAAAAAATGGGCTTAGTGTCCCCTTACAAAATCGTACACTGGACATAACAAATAATATAGAAAATAAAAATAGTTAGAAAAACGAGAAAAGGGGGGAAAACTAGGCTAAGAGAACATTAATAAAAGTAAGCAATACTGAAAAGATGTGTCTTGAGGTGTTGTTTAAAAGTCGAAACAGTAGAGATCGCGCGGTTGCATGTGTACATCCAGACACAGCTAGTCAACTAGTGTAATGTGTAGAGTACATTGTACAGTCTTAATGATTGTCCTGTCAGAGATCTTAAAAGTATCACAGGCAGATGAAAGTTGACCAGCACAGTTAATTGTGCCACTTTTGCACTGGGAGAATAAGTCTCAGAATTGCAAGTAGATGATTTACTCGCCATAGATTGATAATGGATGGTTATCTTCATTGCATCTGTAGATTAGGTATTAGAGAACACAAATTGATGATTTGTTTTGTTGACTTACCAGTTGTCTGACAGTTTTTGTTGCTTGTTTTATTGTAGCTCCCTCTAGAAAATATGTTCATATCATTGTTGTTCACATAGTTTATGTATATAATGCAATTTAGTAAATGCAATGCACAGCTATTGAGCATTAGGGTACCATGGCGGCAGATGTGTGATTATTGTATTTTTGTGTTACTTGTGTTCCTTCAGTATTTTGATACTGTTGGTTGGGTCTTTTGACCTGTAAAAACTGTTGCCCATACACTTGTGTTGTCGGAGACTTTAAACCATGCTCAATACAATCAATAGAGCATTAGCAGTAAAACCACCACCAGTTATGCATATTGTGAAAAATAAATTGTAACTTACAAGTATTTGACTGTCTATATACAAGCATCCATTTTATCAAGCTGTCAGTATTGTGAATCAAGTAGAATCCAGATAAGTTTTTATGTGAATCGGCACGAGCAGTAGATGTTGAAGTTTGTAAACAGATTCATTACATTCCAGTGGCTGAATGGCTGTTGCAGGTGGATTCTGGGATTGACAGTATGGGCGACTGTATGGCAAGCCAGAGAACATTGCACAAGGTATTCCTATGTGTTTTTATCAGTACAGTTGGTCCAAACCAGGCTATTTAGATTAGCAGTATTGTTCTTTATTGTTAGGAGGATGAAAACCTCGCAAGTTTCACAATGCAGCCATTAACTGTTGTGTAAAAGTATGCTTACATTTGTTCAGTGCATAAAATGTACAAACTGTTACATCTGTTACTTAAAGTTACTAAGACTTACATTATACCTAATAAAGCCAATCTGAATGTTAGTCCATCCACGGACAATTTTTCTGTTTTGAATGAGATTTGATATGTAGCTAGAGGTTGATGCTTGATACACAATGATATGCCATGTGACCCAATCCAAGTTCAAGATCGCAGAGGTCCTAAAGCTGCGAAAATGGCTGATTTCAAATTCATCGGTACGCATGTTATCAAAAGACAACGGTGAATTACGATACTTCAAGACAATGGCTAAATTTTAACTGGACAGATTATATTTGTCCTCATATGGCAGCATGTTACCTTCAAACTCGGGTGTTCTACCTTTGGTAAACAAATTTTGCCTGTTACATTGGGTCAACTGGCAGTCCTATATGGGGCTTATTTTTATCAAATACAGTAGTGGCTGAGAAAAATGCATTGAATGTGGTGCAAGATGTTTCAAATATTCAACTTGCTTCTCCATAATTTTATATTTTATGCTTGATTGTTGACAGTGTGACACGGATAGAGTCACTGCCATGTAGAGCTAATTGCACAGCCTTACAGTAGTCACTGATATTGTCATGCATGAGTTTCTTGCGTGAGTACCTTAATGTTTCAACTGAAGCCTGCCATCAGTTCTAGAAGTCTTGCTGTAATTTTTGTCAACAGCTTATGCACATTTTAAAAGTTAATTTTCATTTTTTTCAGTTGATAACTTTTTCATGTACCAGTAAAAATAACTAATTGGATTTAATAACTACAGAACATGAGCCTGGTCTACAAGGTCAGTCCATGGATGGCCATACTATAGCTGTTCTAGTGCATTGGTGTCTGTGGCTCGATCAGCTGGTGTATCAGAACTTGACACATGCCCACATTGTAGAAATGCATCGCACCAGTACATGTCTCAGCACTGACACGTGTGGGGGACAGGTGTCATTCCATATGGTGAAGTGAAGTGAAGTTGGTACAGAATGCTTGGTGACCTAATCTTGAATGTAATATTGGCAGTGTTAACACTGCAGGTTTACATATTGATGTGGCACTGCATAATGTTGCGTGTGCATTATGTGAATAGATCGGTTTGCTGGAAAGCCACGTTCTCCGAGAGCCGTCCCCACGACGTTTACGTTCGTGTAAGAAGCGAACGCCGTCACGTGTCGTGCGTCAACGCTCAAGCTCAACAAGCAGTGATGAGAGTCAGACCGTTTCCAAGGTGAAATTGGCCACGAGCACCAAGTCAGCTCCGACGCGCAAGAGACCTGCGGCTCGGAGAAGTCGCAGCAGTGTACGTCGGGTGAGTGTATCGTCGACAAGCAGCAGCAGCTCAACTGAGACTGTGATACCAGCGAAGACGCCAGCTCGTCGTCGTCTGAACATGTCAAAGACTCGACCGACGTCAACTGAGCGTAAGACAAGACAGTCGGCCAAGCGTGTACAGCACGGCACTGGCATTGAACCAGTGAAACGTGTTCTGCGCAGCACCAGCTCATATCAGCATTAAACGTGTCTCAGTGGCCTTGTTCTGTGTTTGGATTGTCGCCAGTTCATGTTGTGTTGCACCGATACTGCTGTAATATTTTACTTCAACTGTTATTGCGAGTCTTTCGGCAGAAATGTCAGTGTTTACGAAGTAGGTGGTTTTATTGACAACGGTTACAATGAGACTGTTCTTTTAGCACTAGTATTGCTAGCACTAGTATTGCTTTGTCCAGCTAAATTCATAGTCTGTTTACTGCAAAAGAATCATTATAATCGTCTTAGAATTGGTCATACATATTTAACACATTCGTACCTCCTAAAGGATGAAGATCCTCCAATATGTATACCTTGCACTTCTCTGTTAACTGTAGAACATCAGCTGTATCGACTTTGATATCATTCGCCAAAATTTCTATACAGCTTCAAATCTCAAAGATCTCTTCCATAACATTCATCCTAAACGCATAATCTCTTTTGTATGCCATTGGCCTTACTAACAAACTTTAAACTTCCTCAGGCATGATATAGCCGCTACTTGCTTGCTTAGAATGCCGTTAAACCCTAACCATCCATCCATCCTGTGGCTATACTGGGTATTAATTGGCAAGGATGAATATAGGCTACATTTGTGTTCATTGTTGCTGATAGTTCCTGAATGGAAGATTTGTGTAGAGATGATTCAACGATGGCCATAGCCAACTTCTAGCTGTGATTTCAGTGCAGTTCATCATAAATGAAACAAATTGTAGCCTGGAATCCGCTAATTTTACTCATTACAGCAGTGCCATTGGTGCACATTTCCGTAGTAGCATTTTTCAGAGAGTTTGCATCGATACCGTAACTATTACATGGGCAGCTTATAAGGCAGAATGTGCCTTGTGAACGCTATACATAGACTGCTGTTTGACATTTTCTGGGAACTCGTGAGTATTGTCATGGTACAGTGATCGTGGATTAATCGAGTGGCTTGAGGAGCTGCTTTACAAATTAAACGCCATCTCACTTTTATTTGGCCTAGTCAGTGACCTCTCCGTTTTCACATCAATATCCGTCGCAAAAACTAAGTCGTTCTCAGGAAGCGAGTCTCACTGTTCAGTTGTCTTTGATGAGTGTTATGTTTGTCAGCAGCTACGAGCCATGTGAGTCTCAGTGCTGTGAGTCTCTGCTGTTTGATTTCTCATCGATTCGCTGCTGATAGCGAAGTATACGTCTTTGCCGTGTTGTATGTTGCACAGTTGACGAGTTATTGTGTACCAAGTGTTCTCGTAGTTATGTTGACATAGTGGTGACAGCTACAGCTAGTTGTTGCCAATGACACTGTACTTAAGATTGTCGTATTCACACGTTTATAACATTTTGTTCACAAATAATTCTAAAACTATTTAAAACAAGTGCGTTAGTCCATTGTGTGACAGTTTGTGATGGTTGTATGTTGCTGTTACGAGACGTGTTGTGTCCAGTTTGTTCTTGTAATTAGTGTCAGACCTGTCCTTAACGTGACAGTAAAACAGCTGCAGTGTGTCTCTATGAAGACAGGGCTTCATTGCAGACTGCAAGAACTGTGTGCTGACAGTCGACATAGTTCAGTTCCTGTGATTCTTAGTTGTTGTAAGCAAGTAACATCAGTTTTTACAGCATTTTACATCTACTGCTGTAATGTGCTAAACAAATAGTTCGAGAAAAAGTATGTCATAAGGGTTGTGTGAATGTTGGCATACTGAACAAATGCTTTACAGTCATCTCGGGATTGGTTATACATACCTAACCCACTCATACCTCTTAAAGGATAAAGGTCCTCAGTGTGTATATCTTTTAATTCTTTCTTAACTGTAGAACATATACTGGTATAGATTTTGATAGCGTACAGTTTATAATCTCAAAGATATCTCCATATTATTCATCATAAATGAATAATTTCTTTTATACATGCCATTGGCCTTACTAATAATCTTTAAACTATTTTAGGCATGACATAGCTGCTTTGCATGCTTAAAATGCCATTAAACCAGTAACCATTCATTCATCCATCCTATAATGCTAGTGCCTGCAAAGGTAGAGATGTTAGTTTTTACTATAAAATATGTTGAGTTTGATATCTACAGTGTGAGTCAAAAAAAATCCCCCGTAAGGTTATCTGAATTTTTTCAGAAACGGTTAAGAATTTTTAATCGATTTTTACACACCTATTATGCGTTCCTGTGTACGCTAGATTACAAATTTTTATTAAATTATCTCCAACTTTGACGAAGTTATGCCATATTAAGCGCTACTACCTAGTTCCCATAATGTGTGCAAAATGTCCACCATCGGCCAAACGCGCGCGTTCAGACGTTTGCATAAGTTGTTGATTGCTTTGTTGATCGTTGTCTGTGGCAAATCACTATAAAATAAATACTTTTATAATGTCAACAAATATGTCGGATGTGACATGACGTCAACAGTGACGTCATTTGCTCAGTAACCAAACTTAGAAGATAAACTTTTAGTGAAATGTAAAAATTCGTTGAGTGGTCGCGCTTAGTATGGCATAGCTTCGTCAAAGTTGGAGGTAATTGAATAAAAAGTTGTAGTCTAGTGTAGAAAGGAACGGTTGGGTCTTGCGACCTGTAAAAAAAACCGTCTCCCATATAACCTATACTGTGTTGGAGGGGACGTAAAACCCTGCTCAATCAATCAATCAATAGAAAGGAACGTGTAATAGGTGTGTAAAAAACTGATTACAAATTCCCATCCATTTGGGGAAAAACGTCAGAAAACCGCAGGGGGTGGGGATTTTTTTTGACTCGCACTGTATGTATGACATCTTAGTCTGTGCTAACATGTCTTTGCGTATAGGCATTAAGGAGCAATGGTGCATATGTATGTCTGTTTTGTGTTGAGTTAATGCTCCAAGACTCGTGTTTGCTCTGAAGTACAAGAATTTTTATTGCAGGAGGATGAGAATACATACAGGACAGTTGCATAAAAACATTTGTTGTGAGCTTCCGTGAGTTTATTTGATTCATGACGCAAGTTTGACAAAAGAAGTAAATATTGGATTTTTTAGACCAAATCATAATGCAACAAATTTCCCATCAGAATCTCGTGAAAGCACTGAAAGACCACTTGTGTATGGATGTGGCTCATGTCTTAGTTGCATCTCGTAACTCGTAATACTGATTAATGCTATTGTTAAGTGTTAGGCAAAACCTCCTACAAAATTTATCAGTTTTACTGATGCATTTAGAAATACATCTCCCGTCCATGTTGCATTAATTTTTTGTTACAGCAAAATTAGTGTATTCAGTTTTGCTGTTCACTGTACGTCAGTGTACATTTTGGCCGTCGCCTATTTTTGGTATGCTGTTGATAGTACAAAGGTGTAAAAAAGGTTCGAAACCTGACTTAGCTAATATGCACAGTGTATGTTCACATCATTAGTTTAGCTTTGAGTTGTCTTCTTTAACTTCCCTGTCACTTGTCTAAACTACAGATTCTGTTGTAGAACAATAGTTGTTCTTGATATTCCAGCCAACCATTTGCTATGTATGCAATTTGTTTACGTGCATATGGGTTCATCTGAAGTATTCCTTCAGCTTGTAAACAAATAGAAGTTATTCCGTGCTAAGCCTGGTGAACCTTTATTGTCAGAAGCAGCTGTAGCTACAACTGATCCTATCATTGACAGTTTCCCACCCATGCTAATTGATACATACAAAACTGCTATCAGATCAATACAGGCAAGGCGCCAGGTTCTTGTGGTGTAGGCAACACCTTTGGCATAATTTAACTGAAGTTATGACCTAACTGCACTATACAAATCTACACAGTGGGCCATAAAAAACGTGCCCCTAAACTTTTGTCAATAACTTTGGCAGTTATAAACCGATTTCGATAAGGTTTGCACTGTTTTAACCAGAAAGGAGCTGGGCACCTCATATAAAAATTTCTCATTTCACAACGCATGTGTAAGCACCATACCGTGCAAAATCAGAAAACAGTGCTTTTCACATGAACACTGAAGTGTTTGCATATAACAGCATCAAAAACTGCCATGAAATCCTAACGAAAAGTTTATACGCCTACAGGCTATGTTCGAAGTGTCCACCTTCAGCGTCTACACAAGCTAACAGACGACGTCGCCATTGATCAATGTCGTCATCAACAATGCGCTGTTCCAGTTCACACCACACAGTGATAAGACGCTGTCGCAGCTCGTCAATGTCATGCACTCTGGTCTGGAACACACGCTCCTGCATCACTGACCAGATGACGTAGTCAACCGGGTTCAGGTCCGGTGAGTTAGGTGAACATAGCCTGTAGGCGTATAAACTTTTCGTTAGGATTTCATGGCGGTTTTTGATGCTGTCATATGCAAACACTTCAGTGTTCATGTGAAAAAGCATTGTATTCTGATTTTGCACGGTATGGTGCTTACACAGGCGTTGTGAAAAGAGCATTTTTTGTACTCTGAGGTGCCCAGCTCCTTTCTGGTTAATACAGTGCAAACCTTATCAAAATCGGTTTATTATTGCCAAAGTTATTGACAAAAGTTTAGGGGCACGTTTTTTATGGCCCACTGTGTATTATTATTATTTTAAGCTCCATAACATCTATTCTCGTCTACCTGTAAGTATTAAGCATTCTGAAATTCAGTTGAATCACTCACTGGGAACAAACACCTTAGTATCAGAATAGGGCATGATACATGTCTAACTCACTCTTACCTCTTAAAGCATGAAGATTCTTATGGCTGTCAGTACTCAAGGCGACGTGTTCAGATGCATTATCTTTTTTCACTTGTTTCCATCCATCTGCAGTGGTACAAAGTTAAGTTGCCCAAATATGGCAGTAGTATTAATTTTGTGATGGAGCTGCTGTCAACTGGTAACGTGTCAAAATTATTTATTATGTCCTGAGTGAGGGTGTCGTGAATTTCCTTGTACATTGTATGTCGGCTACGGTATGCATTTCAGAAATTGTTCCTGGTTTTCCTCTAGTGTAGAAGTTGTTCATTCCATCTGTCTGTTGAGTGCCTGCATTTGTGATGTAAAGCCTTTAAGGTAATTATGGCGGTAGTATGCTACATCCATAGTACTAATGACAACTGTTAATTTGTAATTACAGAATTGACTTGAGACAGAATGGTGCCTGTTTCGACCTATGCTTTGTGTATTAGTGTAACTGAATTGAATTCCAACATTGCAGATCAGACAGTATAGTCACGTTTTTAATAGTTGGTTGGCTTTGCCATGAGGTACATGTGTTTTAACGTTGTGTTGTGTTCGTATTTCTTTCGTTTTCTCATTTGTACTACTTTGTAATTTGTATTACTTCATCGTATGACAGCTGTTAAAATGTTGCTGATTTGTGTTTCAGAAGACTGTAGAGATTGGCTCAGAATTGCAGCAACTACTAGATATACAGCCGTTATTTGCATGCTCGAATTGCTGTTAAACCCTAGCAAACCAAATAAGCAACTACTACACCGTGACCGGAAAAAAACGGCCCCCCTAAACATGTCCGAATAACTTTATGAATAGAGAATGATAGCCATTATTTTTCTTTGTATCATGAAAAGCCATGTATTTGCAATGTTTGTGTGAAATTTCACGACAACCAGTCTGTCCATTGCTGAGATATTGCTTTTTATAAAAAGATGGTCGAAAATTGTCGTTGCCAACATTGCCAATATTAACGCGTGCGCGTAATGCTTACTTACTACGCCCGCCAATATCGACGCCAGCGCACTGTGCGTCAGCGTTTACGTAATTTTTGCATAAACAAAAACAAAATGGTAACCTAATCAGCAGAGAAGATCGAATGTTGATAAAAGTTTTGC
>Ga0056129_1000243_pt1 | contig 12565 bp, 7 predicted proteins | sample WorMetLIZISLAND1_FD_71118 | JGI IMG/M metagenome (GOLD analysis project Ga0056129, IMG submission 71118) | Marine gutless worms symbiont microbial communities from Max Planck institute for Marine Microbiology, Germany - Olavius loisae LIZARD... ...
AAAGGACCACCAATATAAAATGGCATGTGGGCTATCGAATGGTCACGTGACCGATGACGTCACGTGACCCTGAAAGGTCAAACTCGTGACCCCAATTCGCTTAAAGCGCAATATCTCCAAAACTACTTGAGCTAGAGACTTCAAATTTGGTACATGGCTTTGTATGGAGAATGACAAGCAGGCGAACAAAAATTTCCCCTAATGTGGATCTACGCCAATGTGAATGACGCCAGTAAGTAAGTATGTATATCAGTTATATACATCAGTTATAATAAATTTTATCTGCAAGAATTTGAAACCAAACCCATCATACATACATTCTTCTGTTGAATAGTCAGATATGTTGGGAAAATGTGGCAGATTACCAGACAACTGATGTGCATTATGTTCAGTTCAAATGATCAGTGCCGAGCAAAGGCAAAGGTGGGGATCCCAAAACTCTCCCGCCGTCCCCCTCTCAACAAGCTCGTTATGAAAATGTAGAGACAGAAGCATGATCCGCTGCCAAAACATCGAAATCTACCACATAAAATTACCCGCACTGGCAGACAAACCGCCAGCAACATGTAATGCACCGCTGTCCTTGTTTTTAATTAGTAAACGATGCACTATAAATTACTTTGATGATGATGAACATCGGATTATAGGGAGTGCATAGACATTATCCATCACAAACGTCCTGCACAAATTATATTGCAATTATTCAACTGTGTCATATTCATAATGAAAACAGTGCTGTGCAGTGTGCATTTACCGGGCAAAGAGCTGAAACTGGATGAACTGCTGCAGCTGTCAGGTACAACATCAGACTGTGCCAGCGAGATGTGATCCTGTCCACCAAAACAGATACCAGTTAATGGATACACACACCAAACACCATCTGACCATCAACATGAAATAAGTAATCAATTGACTTTTTTGTCCTTCTCCCTTGGACTTCTTTGGCCGTGTTTTTGCATGTGATATTAGTAACTACCTCTGTGTATGTAAACTGCCTTCTGCCAAAATTCTACATCATACGTTATAATGACAATTTTTGTTGCATTTGATACCAGGTTTCAACATCTGTTCTCTTCAGGCCAGAGTTTCTTGCCACTTTCCAATTTCACAAATCCAACACCTCGTGTTAGGGACCTGCGAATCGGCTGTTTGCGTACGAATCGAATACGAATGGAAACGGCCATATATATCGCCTAACACGTTCCATGATGGTCCGACGGAGTGCTTTCCTGCATTGCAAGAGTTGCCTGTTGTGCTTGTAACTTTGTAGATCTGTAAAAAATCAAGACCGAATATGAAGAAGAACAAGAACCAGAAGAAGCTATCTTTGCCAATGATGCCAACACAGTGACACTGGGAAGGGAAAAACAGGCTGAACTTGCATCGTCAGCAGATGATGGAGCTGTCACAACAAAACCAGCTGATAGACTGACGCCGGTACTGGCACCAGAGCTCCCAGTAGTCACAGCAGTAATGCCAGAGCCACCAGTGACAGGTGTAAATGATGACACCGACGCAACAACTTTATCCTGACAGACATCAACATACTGCATTTGTTAATTTCATCCAACTTACACATTACTTGAGTGGGTGAGTTTTGCGTCCCACTCGACAAACAATAGATGAGTCTTTCCAGGCAATCACTTGCACTTTTTCTGTCAAGTCAAAACAAACACAGCCATTTGCCATTTCGATGAACAAAGTTTATTCCAAGTGTGTGAGGAAGTTTGCAAAATATGATACATAGGTACTACCTGTCACAGGAAATGATACGACACAAGAGTTTAATGTGGACTAAAAAGCTGAATGTAGTCAGCATAATCAAGCACAATAGCCAAAAACAAAAATATAAAAAGAGGAAACTAAAACAAACAAACCCTAGCTCCCATTTAGTCCTGTCCAGGTCCGAAATCTGTGACGGCAAACTATAGTAATAATAATATTATTAATAATGATAATAATTGGACTAATTGCACATCCAGATTTCTCGGTGACAGATGACCTTTTGCAGTCATTAGCAAGAGTCAATATCAGCGACACCACACTTCTGGGAGCACCTCTGTTCACTGGATCTGTTCTTGACCAGGCATGGTCTGATCGATGCGAGGATCTAACAAGGGAGGTTGAGAGACTGAGTTTGGTGAGCGCACAGGATGCTTTGATTCTTCTCAGATCGTCCTTCAGTGCTCCCAAAGTCCTCCATCTTCTGCGCTGCTCACCCTCGAGATGACACCATCCCTTCAGCACTTTGATTCGCTGTTAAGAATGGCTGTGCAACGCATCGCCAATTCAGACTTGTCAGATACCCAGTGGCTTCAAGCCAGTCTGCCTGTGAAGGATGGAGGTCTGGGAGTTAGACGTGTTAGCTCTCTCACTAATCCTGCACTTTTAGCATCAGTGGCGAGCACACTCAACCTCGAGGATGACATTCTGTCTGTCAGTATATGTTCTAATAGCCAGCATCTGCAGTCTTACTTGACAGCTTGGTCAACAGCGTTTGATACTCTGCCGTCCAAACAGCCATTCTGGGACCGACCAGGCGTTCTCGCAGACAGAGTCATTGTTGAATCCGCCCTGACTACACCTTTTCACAGAGCATCTTTCTTGGCAGCTTCCTCGCCTCACAGTGGAGACTGCCTTTTTGCCATGCCAATCACTTCGTGTGGCCTGCGGCTTGACGATGAGGCCGTGAGAGTGGGTGTTGGTATGCGGCTGGGTGGGTCATTGGTCAGTTCCACTGGGGTCCATAGCTTTGTTTGCAAGAAAGCTCCAGGGAGAACAGCCAGACAGCATGCTCTGAATGATCTGATTGCACGTATGTTGGTCTCTGCAGGCATACCTGTAACCAAAGAACCCAATAGCCTGTAACGCTCAGATGGCAAATGTCCGGATGGCCTCACTTTGGTACGGTGTACTGTGTGCGTGTTACTCACGGTTAAAGAGTGTTTGTTTAAACACTATTGTTTTATTTACAAACTGAAACCACTCACATTAATTAGCCAGTCTTCAACTTTCTTCCTTGCCATCTCCACCATTCTTCCAGCTCTGGTCACTGCAAGTAACATCGGCTATATCAGCAATGAAGTTGTTCAATATTGTGCCATATTCCTAGCAACACAATAGGTAGCTCTACTGCAGAAAGAACTCGTTAAGCCTTTATTGCGACAAAGACACACTAAGCCTAAGTATCTTTGACACACACATTAGAAGAAATTTACAACCTAATGATACCTAACTTATCCGCCTAACCTAGCTTGTGTCACTGCACTACTACACAACTGTCAAACACAAGACGGAAGACAGTAAAACCATTATTACAGAGAATATTGTCTTTTTTCATCCAAATTTCACAATTTTCAAACACACGACAGGACAAGATTGACAGGATAGGACAGCACGGCTAACTAACTACATCATACATCAGTTGTATGATGTAGTTTTTATATACGTAACTACATACATACTACATCACACAACTAAAAGCAGTGAAAATTTTACAATGCAGAAATTCCAGGCATATCTTAAGAACAAATGATCAATGACAAGAAATTTGAGCAATGCTCACATGACGCGCCATAAACTATAGGGTCCATGCTGCGTGGTCCATGTGGTCTGGAATTCACTCATAATTCTTCTTCCGCGTACACTTTCCGTCGCCTTCGTAAGACTCGCTGCATTCAGCAGGCATTCAGCTCCCCCTTGCGGCTCACCCAAGTGCCTTAGATTCGGCCGCTGGCTGACATTGTGCACTATAAATATATATTTACTTACGTACTTAAAATAACCACTTTTAGGGGGTACCCTCCTTGACGCCTGCATGCGCAAGCACCCTTAGACCTAGGGGTCGGTACTTGGACTGCTAAAATTTACGTTTAATGCTGAACATTTCATATGCAGGTTGTCTCGGTCTACCTCCAGCCATTTCGGCGCAAATAACTCTTAAAATGTGTGCTGCAGCCCAAAATCGCAAAAAACACTAAAACCCCGAATTTTAGGGGGTTAAAGGTCATTCAAAGTCATCGATGTTCACACCACAAAAAAGCTCCTAACTAGTGCTTGTTATGATCAGCCGAATGTCGCTACCTATCTGTAGTCGTTTTCACACTAGACGAGTCAATAGCAGTAACGTGGTTACTTTTCAGGGGATACTGCCATTTGACGCCCGCGTGTGCAGGCCTCCTTGATCCTAGGGGGTCGGGACGGCTTGAATCTAGGTTTAATGCTGAAAATTTCATACCAAAGTTGTCTTGGTCTATCTGCAGCCATTTCGGCGCAATTCACTCTCAAAGTCTGTCGCGGCCCAAAATCGCAAAAAAATCACTAAACCCCCAATTTTGGGGGTTCAAGGTCGTTCAAGGTCATCGATGTTGATACCCCTGAAAAGCATGTTACCAGTGCTCAAAACTAGAGGGATGTGGCTACAGTGGTAAAAACTGCATGATTCTAAGTTCAACAGTATTTGACCGTGTGACATAAACTATGGTCTGTGCAGAATAATTCTGTTGTAAGCCTGTACAACTTAAGGACCTAATACTCAGCCAATAGCGGTAAAATAAGCACTTTTTCGGGGTACCACTCTTTGGCGCCCTCGTTCGAGGGGAATCCCCTCACCCAGGGGCTCGATATTTCGTCTCACAAAACTAGATGGATGGGGCTACTGTATGGTAAAACTGCATGATTCTGATCCACCCGTGTGACGGACAGACGGACAGACTGACGGACGGACGGATTTGCGATGGCATATACGCGCTACAGCATATATGCTGTGGCGTGTAAAAATGCTACAATTTCATTTTGCAGATACATTTAATTAAAATTTGTTAGCTGATGTTAAGTCAACTCAATTAACCACATAAGTGAATCAGTCAGTCAGAGCATTCATACCCTAGTTGCAAATCACCACAAGAATATCAGCAATCAGAAAGAGACTGAACGACGTTGAAGCCACACAAATATTGCTAGAATTCAATAAAATAACTGCCATATGTCATTCAAGGTCATCAAAAGTGGTACCAATCAAAAGCTCACATATCTCAACTGGACTCGTTTATTACAAATGCCCAAAAATTTAGGGCGTCACGTGACCCTGGTCACACCCCTTTTCAAAAAATTTTTAAGGGGTAATGTCCAGACTGTCCCGTCAAACATGCCCCTCAGATTTGAAGTTTGCAGCTTTAACCATTTTGGAGCTATTAGTATTTAATGCCCAAAAATTGGGGAGTCACATGACCCTGGCCATGCCCATTTCAGGGACTGCACACAAAATATTTTCTTTTGGCTGTTAAGGGAAATCTACGTTCCAAATTTGGTGAAGATCGGTCCAAAACTGAGCTCACAATCTTGCCGTTATCACCAGGTGGGCGGACACCGGGCGGACGAACATCCGACGCTGAAGTGGCTTTATGAACACTGCATTGGACAGACAAAAAAGTCTCCATAAAATGGCTGCATTGAACAGTGTCTGAGCAGAACGTTTCGATATACATGACAACAACGACAACAACATATACAACTCTTACCATGTGTAGTCTGATATGAGAAATGGTGCATCAACATTTTTTGCTTTGCTTCATCATTACACTGAAATCACCAAAGTAAACAGATATAACATAGCTTCATAAAAACAAGAAATTCAGCAAGGCTGACAGACCAGCGTGGTAGCTATGCATTTAGTTGTAGGGCCAGTTTAATATCCATGTCCGTTATCTTTTGCCTACTTCCAACATAGATATTCTTGTATATTACTTATTTTCTAGAGTGTGAGAGCTGTGCTCCTGTTTAACGTTCTCTCTTCAGTGAATAACCGCATAAAACTTCTATTGTCAGAAATTAGAGACCCTGCGCTGCATTTTTTGCCTCTGACAGTACATGCGCAGCTCTGCAAATTTCGAAACACTTGTCTGAAAGCCAAAACACGCCAACCTGTTAGAGGCCGATCTCAAGGCAGATATTAACGCACAATGGTCATTCAACGTTATCTATTTCGATGTCACAGTATAATAATTGTGGTCTTGTATGTGAAAGTTCGAAAGATATAGTGAATGAAAAAAGTGAAAATCGCCATTTTCAACGACCCCACTCTGATTTGACGCCCCTATCCAGCGATTCCCAGCGAATATCCACATAAAATTTATCTTGCTATATTTTTGTCGTTGGGTTTATCTTCATTCAAATGTTAGTGATGGGCTCCAAAAGACACAGGTGTAATGTAACGGAGCGCATAATGGCCATTCAAGGTCAAATCAGGATCAACTGAGGTCTTTCATTTCGGTATGAATCGAAAGCGCGTATGCAACTTCTTATTAGTGATCAGTAGCAATCTTGATCCTGTCTTGCACTGTTTCAGAGATATAGTGAAGGCCAAAAATTGCCAGCTCGCACCTACCCCAGTCTCATAAATCACCCTCACTCTGGATGACCCCTTTCGGATTTCGAGATGAATCGTATAGATGCAAAAACTAGAGTCTCCGGGCTCTCCGCCCGTGAAGAAATCACGACGCTAGCTCTGTTGCTTTGTTCGTTCTGATACAATACCAGAGTGTTTACAGAGGGACAGACATCTCTGCTGTAGCAATGCCAGTGCTAGCATAGTTTGCTATGCTACCGCGTTGGTAATGATATGCAATTTAATATATAAACAGCAAAATGGAAATTTTTAAACCATTCAACTGTGGTTCATGAAAAACTGTTTTTCAATTAACGATTTATGACAATACTAAACGTGTATATGTGAAGAGATATAAGCTGAGCATTATTATTTCACAAACACCTCACAACAATAAGCTCAAGTCTCATCTAAAATCTCACCTTTTCTCTTGTGCCTATCATGTCCAGTACCACAGAATCGTCTGTGACTTCTCTGCTGCCAACTAGACACTGACCATCAGGCTTCATCATTGCTGCAGTACATTCATCGCAATAATTAGTAACAACAATAATAACAGTGCCACTTAATTTAGGAATACATTGAGATTTGTAATAGAAGACAACCTAGTTTATTAAAAAGTCTGTCTATATTGAGCTTGCATACTCTGCAGAGGTAGGCAGAGGAGATCTAAGAAAGTTAAACAGTTTTGTCTATGGTATGGCAGCTTTTGCCAAAAAGATAAATGCTCAACTTGTTCTTTCCAGATTTTGTTGTGTATACAGCTCACACTCCATTTAATTCGACTTGCTGTAGACTTGTTCAACAGCATGTTGTACAAGTCTACAGCAAATACACAACTTGTAGTGAGTTTGATGTAGACCAATCTACAATCTACAAGTCAAAAGTAACAGAGTTTGGGCTTATTGCAATTTCTATAAAAAACATTTTTATAACGTCAATAAAGTTATTTTAAATGCCTGTAAATTCAAATAAACCTCTCCTTAGTTATAATAAAAATTAGTGTAAAAACTACAGTTTATACACAAGTTTACCAGTGAAACTAACACATCATAAACAGCAAAAATCATAAAAATGTGACAAAACCCAGAACAGAACAGAACAGAACACCTGCATAGTGCACACATCTGTATAGGCCCTACACTGGATAAGCCTCTGCATGTTCACCCAAATAAAAGGGCGGCTAACCAAGTGAAACTGTATGGCAATTGCCAGCCGAACCATAACAGATAGCTTTCTTATGTTTTCTTGCAGTGTAAATTCTGTATAGGCTCGTGGACTCTTCACTCAGAGCTCATCAACAGGATTGACACTTGTCTCAGTGTGGTACTCCACAGTGCCAAACTCGATATGCATGATCACAATTGGCTGCTGCAGCCATTACTAATTTACTAGCACAACTGGTAAAGTAAGAACTACTGAGCAGAGAATGATTAAACTACACATTTCAATCATTACAGCAAGTCTGTTTAAGTTACTGCTGATGCTCCTATCATATGTATCATACCTTTGACCCACAAGGCAGCTGTGGTGAATACTGCATAACTGAGTTTGACCGTGTATTCTGCCTGGTCCTGAAGTGTAGTCCTGTGGAATGACAGTCGGTGTATGCAGCCGTCAGCGACCACCTCGCAGTGGTCGTCTGGCTTCAATTCTATGCCGTCTTTTAACCACATCACTGGCCACGGTTTTGACAACTCACACGACATCACCACCGCCTGTCCTTCCACCGACTTGACCTCTTTCAGTGGTACTGTGACCTCGGCAGTTGGCTCTGTGCCACATACAACCCAACCAAATGCAATGAAACAATCCAACGTGAAGAACTATGATGTGAAGAACTAGTCTTCACTATACTTACCCCACTTCTTTTTTATAATTATTAACTAATTAATTAATACACTTTCCCTTCTTCCCTGTCCAATAATATTCCATTAAGCGCCACGTATTTGTGATGCCATCGGTGCCCAATACTACTTCGCCGAGCAGTCATGACGTCATTCGATTGTTATAGTGAGATGGCCTACTTCACTGGCCGCAAGGCATTTCGGTATGGTAACTGTTCCAGTGAAACGACCCAATTCATTGGCCGCAGACTCGCGCAGCGCATTACAGGACGGCGACTGTTCTTGTAAGGTGGCGTGTCATTAGCTGCATTTCAAGACAGTGACTGTTCTAATTGAACAAGCTACCTCCTGGTCGCCCAGCCTTAGGGGACGAGCTCCGGTAGCGTCGTCTTTAGACTGAAGTCTTCTGACCGAAGCACGGGAAGAACTGAGCCTCTAAGGACAACTTGAGGACAGCTAACAAGTATCAAAAAAGTTTTAAAAATTGCACTTTCATCCACTTTTTCTGTCCATGTATCTACATAACAACATTTGCCTTTTCTGGCTGATTTAACACATATACGGTATACCGCAAGAAACGTTTGGACCCAGAAAAAAAATCACTGTTCTTCTTGCTTCTATCAGATTTTTGAAAATTCCTAAGGCTTTATTAATATGCAATTGATCATAATTAAACTATACATGCATTTGTCACCATATTATCCAATATCCAATACAATCCATGTATAAAGGACAGCATCTACAACCAACCGTCTCGAATTTTTCAAGACAGTCTCAATTTCAGATGCTGTGTCCCACGTCCTGAACGGCTCAATAACAACAAAATATCACAAAACTTCTACCAGGCTACTGACAACAAGGCATAAGTTACTAACCAGAAATACGTTCTGTGGAACGAAGTATCTTGTTGTGTAATGCTGGTCTGCCTTCATGGACAATCTTAGACATCGGACGGCAGAGGTCATTGTCAACATCGGACTCGGTCTGTTGCAAACATTCAACTAAAACGTATCACCAACATGCCACCACTGCTTCTGCTATTACTACTACATGTACTACTGCTATTATTTTCACGAAAATCCATGTTTTACTTGTTGCTACTGCCAGCTGTCATTACATATGGGATCACACGGTGTTATCTGCCACCCGACACAAGTGAACGCGCCCCGCCTTAACCCCAGCCACTGAAGGCTGGTGCTCGATTTACCTACCCCAGAGAGATGGAAGGCTAAGTTGACCTAGAGGCTACCCAGCAGTGCACCATCCAGGAGTTGAACCCGCGATCTTTCAACACCTAACCACTACACTACTGAGTCAGTAGTACATAGTAGTATTTTAAGTCCACCGGTAGCCAGTGTAGCTGACGGAGCACTGGCGATATATGGGCGGAGCGTCGAGTACCGGTCACCTGACGGGCAGCGGCGTGCTGAACTGACTGCAACCGGTTCATCAGTCCTTCGGAGATGCCGAAGAACAGCGAGTTGCGAACGCCTGGACTAATGTCTTACTCGCATCTTCAGACAGCGATCAGATAGCCTGCCGCAGCTGGTGCAGCTGGTAGTAGCCGCTTGGACAGACTGCAGTGACGTGAGCCGACAGCGACAGCTGGCTGTCAATGATGATGCCCAGGTCACGAGCTGTGTCCTGGGCAGCTACGCACAATGACAGAACGCGCAAGTGTGTGATGTCCAGCTTGGCTGTCTGCATGGGCATGTTGTGGAAAACTGCTAAAGATCGAGATGACATAGGCAGCACCACCAGGTACGCTGAAACATACCCACATGTGAAGTATGGTATGCTAATTGCTAAGCATACACAACTTTTAGATCCCTTTGGGGCCCTGCCCTGGACCTGCTGGGGGAACTTACAGCACTCCCCCAGATCCACTAGCTGCTGAGAGGAGCTTGCTGCCCCAAGAACCCACCCCCGCGCTTGGCCCTTTGGACCTCGCACTCAGCATACCCACATTTTATTCCATGGTGCTGCCATTGGACTCAAGGGCACCCAATTAGTACTGCGCTAGGACAGGGTCTTGGTCATCCAATGGGGGTGGGATTTAGGATCCAAACTCCCATTAGAACCTTGAAGGAATGACACCAAGAAAGTATGCTGGTTCTTGTGAACAGCACAGCATTGCAAGTCAGAAATTTATTCTTACACCTATTGTGTAAACATGAAAACCAAAACCAACAGCACAGTAATAGTGAGAATCATAAATAAATAATATTAGGATAATGAGCCTAAAACAAGACAAGACGACTAGCCAAACTGTGTGCAGAGTAATCAGGAGGGAAATGGAACAATATAATAGCGAAACTTACCTTCCGCGATGGCAAGTCTTGCCCACCGTAATCGAAGCGTAATTCTGTTCCAGCTGTAATCTTACTAGCAGCAAAGAATAACACTGCCGGCTTTCCAACAATGTATGCTGCTTTAGCAATACAGTTTGCTTGAGTTCTTGGAGCATCATTCACAAACTTTCCAAGCCTACAGCTCTCTGTTGCATCAATGCTGAAACACAGCACACAAGGCAATTAAATATGACAATACGGTTCATCAGTATACATGACACATGGGGAAAAACAGATGTTTTTAAGTGCTATAACTTTCCTAAAAAACATAACAAAAGTAAGAAACTATGGTAGCATCCTTATTATACAATGCAGTCACATTAGTTTCCATAGTTACAAGACGTCCGTGATGCATGGTCCCCCGCCGATCTGACAAAGTTACAATGCTGGTTGTATATACCATGGTGTGCTGAAACTCTCTAGATAATTGTGTGTACAAGGTACTGGGATGCTCAAGGTCATCTGGAGGTCACTGCAAGGTCACTATCAAACAGTAACGTGCGTATCTAATATGAAAGCGATCGGAATAGTATGTGCAATCATGCTACAAGGCTCCGGGACGGACACACTCATGGACGGATGGACTTAGTGAAAATGCAAAATGAAAATTCAAATTTTTCTGATATTTGTCTGTCTGTCACATACTTTTCTTTCACTCTACATTAGAACGTGATAGAAAGTGAAACCCTCCATGGGGGCCACATTAAGTGTTGCACTCCATCCGTCTGACTATCTGTCTGTCAGTCCGTAAGCAGGGCTTGAATTACCGCCACTGGTCATTGCTGTCCCCAGCACTGCTAGCGGTAGAATCATCCTTGCCAGGGATGCTGTTTGTCCCCGACTCTGTGTCAGCTGATTGAAACCATACCTTAGGCTTTGTTAGGATTCACCTGTCAACAGTTGAGGGTTGCAATCTCCGATTACAGTGATTCCAGTATTTCCAATGATGCGACTCTTTAGTCATTCATTACTATTAACTAGTCCGGTGCTGTAAGGGCAATAGGTCTAGCATTGACGAGTTCTCACATATGCCTATATACCGGCACATTACAAGGCCACATTAAGCGTTGCACTCTGTCCATCTGTCCCGTGCCTCTGATTTTCTAGAGACAGAAAAGCTGTTGAAACGTCTAATTCAGAAGGATCATAGCGCTGGACAAGAGTTCTAAAGGTCAAAGGTCAAGGTCAAGGTCACTGGGAACGAAAATGTAAAAATTGTTTTTCACGCATATCTTCACCCAAAGTTTATCGATTTACATCCAACAAAGACCAAAATGCCCACAGGCCCATTCTACACTTATCTTCGATTACATTTCATCAGCGAAAATGCTGATTTTGGCGATATTAGGCCAAGTCGGTCTGTCACTCTGTTGGAACGTGTTAGAAAGTGCTACCCTCCCTAGGGGCTTCACATTAATTGTTACACCCCTTCCGTCTGTCAGTCAATCATCCGTCCGTCCGTCCGTGTGTCCGTCCATCTGTCCGTCCGTCCCATGCCTCCGATTTTCTCGAACGGTAAATACGTGGAATCTTCTAATTCAGTGGAGACATGACTCTGCACAAGACTAACTAGGACAGCAAATTTGAGATCTAAAAGTCAAAGTTACGTCAAGCTCATCGGGAACGAAAATGTAAAAATTGTTTTTTGCGCATATCTTAGTCCAAGTTGGACTGATTTACGTCAAACCAAGCTCAAATCAACGACTCATTAGCCGACCGTACTAACGGTCACGCTTATGCTACAGTGTTGCATCCCTCTGTCTGTCGTCTGTGATGTTATGTATTGTGGCTAAACGGTGCGTCCTAGAGCAAAAGTTACTATTGACAGCCTATAGGAAGTCGTATATGAAAAAATCGATTGGTACCAAAATGAATGACCTTGACCTTTGTTTAGAGGTCGTATCAAGGTCACGTCAACCATTGCGTTACATTTCACGCTGAATATCTCGGAAACCGTTAGAGATAGAGGCTCGGTTGCAAAG
>Ga0056129_1000244_pt1 | contig 12527 bp, 8 predicted proteins | sample WorMetLIZISLAND1_FD_71118 | JGI IMG/M metagenome (GOLD analysis project Ga0056129, IMG submission 71118) | Marine gutless worms symbiont microbial communities from Max Planck institute for Marine Microbiology, Germany - Olavius loisae LIZARD... ...
AAAAAAAAATCATGGGAAACTCATCACAGACAAGGAAAATAAATGGACACGCGATCTGAAGAGTGGTACAAGACAGTTATTACTAGGAGGTTGACTCTACTGATGGTACATCTACATCATCCGTCATTTGGCCACTGCAGTCCGGTTGCTGATGGTGAACAAGGTCACACCAGTCTTGCATGCATTATGTACATTGCCAGAGCAGGTTGTCCTACCGTCTTCCAGTTTGCTAGTGGCGTGAACTTTTGAAGGCCTCGGTGTCAATATATATAATTTGAGAACCTCTGTGGAATATTTGCAATTGCAGAACATCACTAATTTACTGTGATTAGTGACGTTATTCATGCTAAAACTGGCAGCCAAATGACATGTACTCAAATTGAACTGTGTGAAATATTGTTTCAATGATTTTGTTAGTAAATTATATTTTCTAGAACTGCTGTTTGACGAGTGTTTAAAAATGTTCACTGATGATGTTTGCAGTTTGCCATCGGAACTCTAATGGACGACTATCTAGGTATGACTGTGAATGATTGTTATCCACACAACGCTCTGCGTATTGTGTTATATGCTGTTGTACAGTGTCCATTTGTCTGTCTGTCTGTCTCTCGCTGGTATTATCCCAAAACGGCTGAACCTAGGATGATGGGGGTTTTCATGATGTAAAGATGTTTCTGGGGAAATTTGAAGGGATTACTCCCAGCAAACCCACTAAATAGGGTAGTGGTCACTTATCTAGGCCAATTTCCGGTTATTAAGGGGCTATGTCTCTGAAGCTGGGCTTGTTTTTTCTGTTATATATTTATCGCTCACCGGCTCAGGTGTATGTTTGAATTAATGGCTGCATGGACAAACTCGTAAGGAATTGGTTCTGTAGTAAACATTAACCCTTTAAAGCCTACTGTTGCCATATGGGTAAAGCTATAAAGCATCCTGTGCCAGACCGGGTTAAGCCGTCATTTGTAATTTTTGACATCCGGTTACTCTGACGCTCTCAGAGTGACCCGATGTCAAGGTTAACTATTCGGCATGACATGTTAGTTGTTTAGTCGTAGTATGATATCATCAAGTGAGAGGAAGACCAATCTGTCTGTGAACAGTCGTGTAGATTACAAGCAAACCTGAAACTACAGCCTGGCCTAGATCATGATGTCGTGTTAATATGACTGTGTCCTGCTGTCTGGCACTTTTGTAGTATTTTGAGCTGTCTGACTATAATGTTACAACAGTATTGATGACTGTGTGTAGGTCTCGTCAGCTGAACGATGTACACATTCCGGCATATGTTTCTTGACGAACAATTTCATAGTGTCAGTTCACCTTATCCGTCATGCTGAGTGACATTGTTCAGTATTGATTCAGCTGGGTCGTGTCCAAAGCCACACTGACTATGGCAATGATACTCATTTCAGTTCTATGTTTTGGCTGGTTATGATCTCAGGCACACAGCCAGCATCTGCTATCATAGTCAATTATACAAGTGACACACTGTAAGCAGTGTTGGTTGTCAGAAGCTGTTTTTCACATGCATTTGTAAACTGACTTGAGCTTCTGATGGACAGTACAAAATCATGCTAGTTAAACAGAACCTGTGTGTGTGTGTGTGTGTGTGTGTGTGTGTGTGTGTGTGTGTGTGTTAGCATGTTATTAACGGACTTGTTGATATAGAAAGTGTGCAAGACAGTGTACTTTTGCTGTCATTGTAGTGACCAAGACTAAATCTTATGACACTGTGCACACACTTCGACTAGTGACCATGAACTAGTCCTACAGTGTGAGTGCTCAATAATTGTTGATCTGGCATTTATGGTGCCAATGTCCTATGTTGGGTGTTTACTATATGTACACACAGATAAGACTGATCACTGGCACTAACATAATGTCATCACAGAGCAGTAAACAGCACGTCGTTATGAATATCATTGCATAGTACACATCAATAAACCCTCAGCAATAACAGCACTTTCTTTATTGGCTTGTCTTAGTACAAATGCCGAACATTTAGAAATGGAGCCGCAGTGAGATCACACCTGACTAAGGGCAAAGCATTGTAGATTTTTGTTCCAGTATTACGGCAATACTTAGACATGATTTATTAGAACAAACTTACGATAGCCACACTGACGATACAACTCTGGGACCATTCACAGTAATTATTTACCTGCTTATGTCTTTTTACTGAGAGTCTAGCGCAAGTTACTGATTCACCACAACAGAAAATCACCGAGTTAACAAAAAACAGTAAATGATACATCAGCCACAGCGTCATCTGACCAGTGCAAGTAGGAACAACCACTGTGAGAAACAAGTGCAACAGTGGAGTACTGTAGAAACTGGGATTATTAAGTTGGAGCACTTCACTGTTGGGACACACTGCAGGTGCAATAACCAGGCTTTGCTTTTAGTCGTCCAGTGCTGAGCAGGGTGCCAGCTGATGAGGGGTTGGGGTTTTTAGCCCCTACTACTTTGTCACCCCCTCATTTATCTACTTTTCAGCCCCCAGGGGTGCTGACATAGCCCCCCTTGCTTGCAGTCATCTCTATATGATCTTTACAAATACAACTAAAATGTCACTTCCAGACTTCATTCGTGGCTTGGAGGGACTATACCCTTCTCTGTAACTCACTCATACTGCACTTTGTTCCTCAGAGCCACAAAGCTGTAGCTGGCACTTACACTGTCAGGTACATCATTTTTTAACAAGTAATGCTCCGGCCTCTCCAGACAATCACCGGATCACTGCATATTAGTAACTCGCAGCATGCATGTCAAATTCGCGTATAAGGTATACCAAAGTGGCTCTCCGATCACTCACACTGTGTCCACAAAAGTGCATGTGCTAAAGTTCAGATTAATGTAAACTGCCATAATATTTCACATGATTATATTTCAGTTAACGTTCTACAAAGCTGCAAAATTTCACACCAGTCCAGCTTCTTTACATTATGACATTTTAAAAATAACCATTAACACAAAAATTCCCATCTGGCAGTTATAATTTAACAGCAAGAATTTTATCTCATTTTTATACGTGATTGTACAGTATTACTGTCAAATGTGTTTCTTAACTGTTTCGATAAGAAAAATTCTTAAAGGCAAACTGATTTAAGCAAGACAAATAGTGCAGTTGCTTGCGGAATAAATGGATGTTAACATTGTTGAATGGTGGAATAACATTATAGCGATATCAGTAGGCGCTCTAGCTACACAGCAGTGTCACAATTCAGCATGCAACAATCAGTTGCACTACACTTACATGTATTAACTGAAATTTATTCACAACTGATTGCCTTGAGTTGTTGTAAGAGTGATAATACAAAAGCATTTTAGATATAATCCTGTAGCATTGTACAGTAGTCGAGAAAGTGTCCGGATCATAAGACACACAAAACTCCAACATAGCTGAACAGTGAGTGAGTAGATTCTTAACGGCACATCAGCACAATTAGGCTATACAGTGCCATTCATGTTGGTACACGCTGGAAAATACGGGATAGAAGACAAAGGAAACAACACAAAACACAACAAAACAAAACTAGCCTGGTTTAGTCGCTTCTAGGGCCTCCAATACCGACCACGTTTGGCAATACCGGTATTTCGGTATTTTATAAAATCAATACTTAGGCTTAATGACTGTTAGAACAAAATCTGAATGACTCACCGAAAATCGGCAACACAGGCCAACCTAATGCAATAAACGCCATACATAGTGTTGTATAACTCTGTCATTTGTCCATTATTTCGTGCTACTAGGCCTAACAATTTAACTGTCTTTGTGTTCTGACGTTAAGCGTGAGATAAGCTAGCGACTGTCACGGTAGTATGTGTGATCTGAGGAAGCAGAGGGTGTCCAGGGTACGTGTTATCTCCCAACGACGAGCGTAGCTTAGCGCACAAAATTCCTGCAGCTGAGAAATGAGAATGCTGTTCTCCGCCTCTACGGACGTCGCTCGGACGGTCATCAAGTATGTTGAAGGCTTGCTGCAGGCAACGACCACGATGTCCAGTTGTTGCGAACAGTGCCATCTCCTTTTTGATGGCTGCCTGCAGCTGTCTGTCTGCATCTGATAGTGGAGAGATAACCGGAGAGAACGGACACTGTGACGCTTGCATTGACAGCTCCAGCCGCTGACGGAAAGTCAGTTCCGTGACGTCACCAGTGACGTCATCGTCCACGTCGTTGCCTCCAGAAGCGGTGGGATGCTGGGTACAGCGAATTCTGCCAGCTTATCTGCAGGCTACAGCAGCACGGGGCAGACAGGTGGAACGCAGTCTGCACTGTGACAATGGCCTACATATGACACAACGTCCCACGCACGGAATACGACTCGTACGTTGTACGGCAGAGGCGGCGCCTACACGGGATAAATAGATCGTAACTAACAGATTGCGTAGTGGGCACTGTTGCCTTCTCAAATTGCGATACCGAAAACTACGGTATTGAATAGTACAATACCGGTATTAATACCTGCCAGGTTTACGGCGGTATCCCGGTATACCGGTATTCGGTATACCGGTATTGGAAGCCCTACATGCTACAGGCTATGTGGAGTAGACTGAAAAGTGACACTGTTTTTGAGCTATTCACAAAAAAATGATTGGCAAAATAACGAATATCGCAGAGATTATGCGTTTCTGCTGGTGAAATGCATCGGACGATATGTGTAGAATAGTTGATGATCATGTAAATCGATTCACTTATCACAAAATGTGCACAAAAAACCGTTCGACTTTTTGCTCTCAAAATTACTTGATCATTCACAACTGCAAGAGTACTGTTTCCCTTCTCATGAAATATTGACCTTCTACAGCGTTGCAGTATACTGAGTGAATTAAGTGATATGTGAGGTATGTGATAGACAAATGTCACAAAAAATAATGCATTTTCGCGGGTGAAATGAATTTGACAATATCTGTAGAATTGGCCGAGGATCACTTTGGTCTTTGTTTGCTGTGAGTCACAAAGATATGCATGAAAAATGATTTTTACATTTTCGTTCCCAGTGACCTTAACCTTTCAGCTTTAGACTAAATTTGCTCTCGCAGTTTCTCATGTCCATGGTCATGTCTCAACTAAATTTGAAGTTTCTACAGCTTTATGGCTTCAGTAAATTGAGGCAACCAGATGGATGACGGATGGACAGGGTGCAACGCTTTACTCAGCCAAATTCTAGGGAGGGGCCGCATAATAATTCTCTCAACATTTTCTACAATGTGACACTATCAGTTACTACATAATTTGCAAATTGGCCACATCAAGTTGTTACAGCACACAGTAACTGCAACAAGAACAGCAAATATACGTATCGGTTCTGGTTGTACTCTATGGCACTAAAGGGTAACACCAGTAATATGTATTCTCCGACACATCACACAGAAACTTCGTAGACTAATAACAAAAAAATAACATCAATACGTTCATGAACTCCGCACTGCAATGCCAGTCAAATCACATGACAATGTCCCATGCTACAGTATGATGCCAGTATTCAAGTTACATAATAAAAAGTCTCAAAAAACAGTTTGCCGCAGTCCAGAACAACACTCAGTCACACGAGCAAATATGGTGATGATATTCAACACTGGACTCGAATAATAATAAATGCCCTTCAATGACTACTTCCTCACAGAGAACTTACAGCTTCACCTTGCCTCCATCACCTTCAGATACAAAGCGCTTGCGGCCTCTGCAACATAATTCACACCTTGACATAAACAAGTCCAATATCACTGAATGCAAATTAATACAGCTCTGTGTGCACAGTGTTAATGTCACCTCCATAAGTTTAACTGTAACTGCCTAAAGCATTCTTACGTCAAAATTGCAGAGTGCTCAAGCATTAAGTTTCTCTGTCCTAAAAACATTCCACTTTTCTGTCAACTGTAACTTTACTTTGCCTGCACCAACATTCATAAAATCTTGCAAGGCTATAAAACACACATAATCATTCTCGTTATCATATCATCCACTTTCACTGATAGTCACTGGCAATGCCATCATTCAACAGATCACCCGAGTTCCTGTTGCATTATTTCGGAGATGCAGATGTTGGCCAAAAATCATGAGCTCGCATAAACTGCAATGAAAACCTAGTAGAATGCAACCAATCAGATGGCTGGTAGGGTTGGCTGTGCCATTTTGGCAGTGCACCATAGTGCTTAATGCATTGCATGAACTGACAGTGAGGTGGAATTCTGACAACATACAAATACAAACTGTATACCAATAACAATGACAGCAGATACCTAGATGGTAAATCTTTCAGCCAGTTGTCTCCAAGGACATGCTTTGAATGCAGCTTGTTTGCAAGCGTTTCCAGCAACGTGTAAGCAGCAGGGACGTCCACACTGATGTCATGAATGTCATCATACAAACGCTTCATTCCCTAAAGTCACATACATCCACAAATGGATTCAGATAAAATCCCAACCTAATTAAGGGCAGATGGGGCTTTACCTTGGACCTTTCTGGGGAGCTTACCAATATTGTTCTTCCAGGTCCCCCTACCTTAAGGGAAGGGGTGGCAGGGAATAAATGGGAGGGGATGGGTAAATTCTATCCCCCCTTTCTCAAATTCCTGGATCAGTCCATGCTATCATCCACCAAGACAATAACCACATCAGTGATGAATAATGGCACAGTATGACCGAATCTTCCTATCGTCGTGGAAGATGTGTTGAGACTGTAAACGCATTATATGGCCCAAGAGACCTAGACCATCAAAAATACAGTCATCAACTGTCAGCTCTTTCACTTCAACTTGCTAAGTTCGTCTTTGCTTATGATCCACTGCATCGGACTTGCTCAACATCATTTTCAACAGTTATATATATCTACCTCTGTTACATTTACAGCCAGTTAACTAGTAACTTTTCTTAACATACTATCTTAACCTCTTTCGTTATAGCCTGGAAGCACTACCATCCTCTAGACCTAACCTGTCTGAGATGTGTCTCAAAAAGAATGCTATGACGGAATCGTGATAATAACAAATGCAAAAACAGCCACACACCACCGTGCATAGTACTTACTGGGACTTAAATGATATTAAAACACAAATGAAAAATAACATTAAAAAACTAAGCTAATAATGTTAATGGCACTTAATGCACAGCTTAATGCATTACCACAACTAACATCATCATGACTATTTATAGCCTTATGGAGGGAAGAACAGAGGAATGAAATGTCATTGGATTCAGACTGAGATGCTAGACATGTCAGCAGCGATTACTGACTCGTTCAAACTGATCCGCAGTCACAACATTCGTCTTGGTGAAGAACTCGAGCAGATCAACCATCAGATTAACAACTCTCTCACTTGAATCTTGTATAGCTACATCGCAAGCCTACACTCACCAGTCACACAACACTCATGTGTCAACAACAATTATATCTTGTCAAGTAATTATTACCAATTAACAATTCAATAAATTGAGTAGATGTTGAGTGTATGCATATACACGATTTGTGTAAGTACCATAGCTGTTGTGTTTGATATGCAATACTATCAGCTGCCATCTGCACTCGACTAATCAACTCCAAATTATACTACAATTCTTCTTCGCTGCATGTGTCAACAAATATCTCGTATTTTACATATTTGAATCCATATTAAGTTCTGACATAATAACTAGGGCTGCAGATTTTAACGATTAATTTGACGATTAATCATTAAAAATTTTTAACGATTAAAATTTTTGATAACGATTAATCGCTGTCACCTTTTTCTTACTTATTTATTACGCATGGGTTAACCACAGAAGTGTAAAAATTTATATTATACTTCTATGGGGCTCAAAATGTAAATAAAACTAAGTAAACAAAACGGCGTCCGATGTAGATTGTAAACAAAATGAAGCTACGTGCAGTAAAAAACATAACCCTAAGTACAAACACAGTTACACAAAGCATTAGACATATTTTAATTTTATTATTTTCCGCGGCACAAGGCCCATAACACGCTACAAAATTCACTAAAATTAACTATTACTTAATCGTTAATTATTACAAAGTTAACTATTAAAATTTTTTTAATCGTTAAAAGCCCTAAATAAGTGAGATTACTTCTAACCCTCAAATACAGTGATACATATCTGACTAAAGGTATATTAAAGCAAAAGTAAGGCACAAACCACTTCTAAATTTGGTTGTTGTTGATCATCTGTGTGGCCGTGCAGGTTTTGGTTGTCAATAAGATGTTGGACTGTCCATGTTGCACAGCCCGTGATTGGGTCAAATACCGCAGCAGCACTCAGGCGCTGATCCTCCGGCTTCACAGGCTGCTGTTGTGTTGCTGCAACTAAATTCTGCCCACTATCAATCCACAACTTGCCGCCTGGCTGTGTTAGCGGGTCACTGGCCGCTGACGGCCCAGACGCATGCAGAACTCCAGTTCCGTAGTCAACGGTCGAACCAATTCCGCCAAACGACATAGCCAGCATGCTCTGGGGTGGGTATACGTTTGCTTTACGCTTGGCAGCCGGTGCGGCGACTGTTGTAGCTGATCCACCACCAGCATAATCCACATAGCATGCAGTTGTCTCACTGGCTGGCTTCTCGGCCACACTGAAGTGCCATGGACTTTCTATAGCAGCCCCAAGTGCAACAGACGATGGTACAACTAATGGCTTTATATCCTGAGCATCAGCAGCTGATGAATGAACTTCTTGTTTCTGACGCTTAACACTGCACTGATTGGCATCCGCCTTATGCTTTGCAATGCTGGGTGGTCTATTACTCACTGACAGTGGCTGAATTACTGCCCTGGCATTGGGTGAAGTGGCTGCTGGATTTCCTGCCCCGTCACCGGGAGCCGATCCCGGCAGTTGGCCGATGTTGCCGGACAAGCTTGCAACTAGCGATGCAGTAAATCCCGCACCTAGTGGTCCAGGGAAGTCAGCCAGCTTTGCACCACGAACTTGTTCGGTGAAAGATTCATTTATGTGCACAATGAACACGTCCGAATCATCAACAGTTATTCCGAGAACCCCCTGCACGCGCAGCTGATGCCGGAAGTGCAGCCCATTGCGGCATAACAGTGTGACAGTATCGGCAAGTAGCGTTTTGATGCGTTCTTGGTCAGGTTTCATTTTCTCAACAGGCTTTCTGAGTTACAATGAGAATCCTGCTGCGGATTTACATTAACCAGTAATTAATTCCTTCTTGTACCAGGAATTTGATAGAAACTGAACAACAGCAAACAGTAGCCAAGTGATCTTCTGTTGACAGCCTTCAATTAATGTTCTGAAAACCAAACACACCAAACTGCTTTACAAAAAACAGACTACAATATTACAGATACATGATTTGCATACAAGTTTAACAATTTACACACAAAAAGCATTTGACACACAGAAAACAAGTCCAGTCAGAAACAGAGCCCCCTCCCCTAATACAAAAGAACAAAAAATAGAAAAGTAAGCTTTAATTATTACAGCTGCATTGAATCAAATAACTGCAGTTGTCGCAAGCCCAATATTTCCTGGCCATACTCAGGGTGACATTGTTCCACCTATAAGCCCCTGACAGCTAGACCTGAGTTTCATGGGCATTACTGTACTCTTAATCTAGATTGAACTAGCAATTGTTATTTTTAGTTTAGCTTTCCACTGAAGTAGACTTCACGAGGGGCAAAGCCCTTCCCAGTGTGAAATTACTGCAATACTGAGCTTTCTACGATGCAGCACTTCCAGGTCACTTTACAGATTGCGATGATTAACTAACAGTAACCCAAACAAAGAAGTCTGGTAACCATATACCAGTATGGAGTATGGACTCACAATTCTGTGCCTGACCCAACTAACCCATGACTGACTGACTCTCGGACTGCCACTGAAACTGCAGCCTGTGCTGTCCCCAAAAGCTCAATATTGCCAACTAAAAATACAGACACACAGGTGGCGATCATTACCAAACAATTCTGTGCCCAACTATGTCAGCCGCCTTTTTCTTAACTGAGTAGTTTATGGACTGGTAACTCGTACGCCCGTTGCGCTCAACGGATGTACTGCCACACAGTGGGGGGAGAGGGTTGCCGTGATTGCCTCTGTTTATTATTGAATGCCCGCATAGCAAGCCTTTGATCATCGTGCTACCATGCCGTCTGATGCCGTCTGACATGGTGTGGCAGAGTTTACAACTACCATGGATATTTGACACGGGCGTGCGTAGGCCTAGTTCGCTAGCTTTATTGCAAGACTGAATTAGACTTGATGATGGCCAATGTGAAGCTTTGACGACTGTCTGCAATATAATCCTATCGCCAATGGATCCACTTGCAGCCTACTATACTCATTTAGAAATTCTATAAGCACACTTCTCCGTTAAGTCACTCCTAGTTCTAGGTGCCCTATTCATTATTCCATACCGTCTGCAAATGAAACCAAGCTCCGTTTCATCAGAGCTGGGCAGTAATGTAATTGCACGTAACGAAATTACATAATTCAATTACAAATTACAATTGTAATTTGTAATGAAATTACAATTGTTTTCGGTGTAATTTGTATTTCAATTACATGGATATGTAATTTGTAATTTCAAATTACATTAGTTATCAATTACATCTGAAAGTTTCAAGCAGTAACATCTATTAGTTTTTATGTTAATCACCATGTCGATCTCCCTTACTTACTTAACTGTTTTGACAAAAGCATGTTACTATGCAGATTTGCTGTCTGTCTGTCGACTCTGTTAAGAGCAGCCAGCTTGCAGCAGTCTGTGAATTTCTGTCACTGCACATCTCTGCTCACTGCTGTCAATGCAGGCTTTCAACAAAGGTTTCATGATTTTTTGCAGCTATCTCCAACAATCAATAATGCCATTCTGGCAATCACGACTCAACCTTACTTAAACTGAGCTGGCTTCCAGCACAACTCGCAGATCAACAAATTCGACTGAAAAATCTGTTCAGTGTTGCTGCAAAAGACGTGCAGCTCTGCCAAATGAAGATGTCCGACTATGCTGACACTGCTGACGCATCACAAACGACATCAGATACAACAAACAAGTGTGCATGACTAGGAAGTAGGAAGTGTTGCAGTTTCTAGATGACAGCAAGAAGGATATGGAAATATTAAACAGATACCCAATGTAAAGAAACTTTTTGTGCAGCATAATGCAGTTCTGCCATCTTCAGCTCCAGTCGAGCAACTCTTCAGTCTCGCTGGGATGATCGCACGCCATCATCGCCGATCTTTGTTAGACAAGACATTTGAGCAGTTACTGCTCTCAAGGCCAATGAGTGACAGCAGATCTTCCGTTTCGCTAATCGTGGGATGAACAGTCTTCATCACCGATCGTTGACAGATAAAACATTTCTGCAGTGGCTCCTCCTCCAGGCCTTCAATTTGACACACTTTGCCATGTCGTTTACACTTCCAATAACTGTTTGTCTGTGAAAATAGTGTTGACTGCAGTTGACATTACCAGGTATTGGGGGTGTAGGTAAACTCGGTCGCGGAAAACTCGGTCGTGACTTTTGACAGGGGCGGAAAACTCGGTCGGGGCTACCTGAAATACGTCTGTCCAGTCAGGCTGTCCCATCGCTGCCGTCAAACTCTAAGACTCTGCTGAGTTTATCTGTGTAGAAGCGATGACATAATGAAATGGTCAAGATCAGTGTCGATTTCACATTCACATTAGCCTACTCGAAGAGGCTCTGATGTCGCAGAAATGATCAAATATTGTCAGAATTTCAAGCATGGATTGCGGTAGGCCTACATAAAGGCACCGATTTCTTTTCCCCAAAAGGCACGGAATATTAGCCCCTGCGTTGATTCGCTGTACATCAGCATTAGCTAGGCTTTCTTGCTAGGCCTACTACAGTCATTTATAGCTCCATGGTACAAAGTGTGTATATTAGCTAATTTAGATGATAGAGTGCGACTCGGGTTTTGTCGCTTTAGTAATTCGTTGTGCGCTGAAAATTAAATCGCTTTGTCGTGAAAGAAAACGTGTGACGACGACATCAACACTTAGGCCTACGAGCCTATTACCAGAATCAGTATACAGTATTTCAGGATTGCTATACATAGTTCCGACCGACTTTTCCGCCCCCGCTCATAAGTCACGGCCGAGTTTTCCCCTACCGAGTTTACCTGGACCGAGTTTTCCTAGACCGAGTTTGCATGGACCGAGTTTACCGGCTCCCGGTATTGGTGTGTTGCTGCTCGCTGCTGGTGTTGTTTTGGTCTGATAATGAATACCGACTGCTAGACTTATGATTCGCAAACAAGATCAGCAATTGCATGTAATTTGTAATTGAAGTAATTTGAAATTACTAATTTGTAATTCCTAATTTGGCCTCTGATTCCAATGTAATTTGTAATTGGTAATTTAAATTACATCCATGTCACTAATTTGTAATTTGTCACTAAATTACATGTGAGCCAGTAATTTGCCCAGCTCTGCATTTCATCCACCCATAAAATATGATGAAGTTTATTCGCCACTCAGGCAGTACGGACAGTATAGTGATATACAGACAAGCAAACAGACTGACAGACAGATACAAATACAATAAGAC
>Ga0056129_1000246_pt1 | contig 12478 bp, 9 predicted proteins | sample WorMetLIZISLAND1_FD_71118 | JGI IMG/M metagenome (GOLD analysis project Ga0056129, IMG submission 71118) | Marine gutless worms symbiont microbial communities from Max Planck institute for Marine Microbiology, Germany - Olavius loisae LIZARD... ...
GTTGTAAGCACGTCGAATTGGAGCAATTTTTGGCAGGCTTTCGCGTCGCACGGGTTAGTCAGCGATAGCTGGGCTTTCTTGTTTCTGTTGAAAGAGATTCTAATGTTACATCAAAATACAAAAAAAATTAAATAGTGAGATTTGCTTCAGCTGTCTCCTGTCACCAGTAGTACAGTTTAGTAGTAAACGTTCTCTTACATGTCACGGCATCGTTGTGTATAATTTGCCAATGTTTATACCCATCTGTTGCATAATTTGACTTGCTGATGATGACGAATTTTGTGAAGGATTGCACGTGTCATTGGGACACAGAATTAGAGAAGATTTTCCCAAATGATTTGTATCTGGATTTTTTCATTAATCATTAGAAAGTTACAGTGTGAAGCTATGTGAATATGCATCTATCTTTAAAAGTTGGTCAGGGGCAGTGCCATTTGTCTCTGAAGTCTGCTATTGGTCTGTTGTGTCTGTCAATCACTAGACTGGTGCAAAGCGATGTCCCAGGGATGGCACGAAGAGCCGGTATTTGAGCCGTACTGGTAACAATAATGATAACAGACCGTAGGAAACTATCCGTCATTTCCTTTGTGCGAGCGATGTAGTTCCTCGTGGATGTATGAACCTTTGAGTCCTGTCTAGTTCCATGTGTGTTGACTGAATTGTTCGTTGTTTTCAGATTCGTACAGAAGTCCTATTTTTGTCAACGGTCCAGACAAGTATGGATTCCATCATGGAGCCTGCGCTAATTTTGTGGACGTATTTGGTGAACAGAAAGTATTCTGGTTTTTGCCGGTAATGCATTCTGGGTAAGTAGTGACAGAAAAAGAACTCAAAATGAACTAGTTCCAGTGTAAACATAGTTAGTTATATTGTAATATCAGTTATTAGTAATATTAGTTAGTTATACTAGTAACATTATCATATTAGAGCCTGCTTCTGATCGTACCATTGATACTATGGCTGTACAGTTTGTTTTTATAATTCTGAAACTACAACCTGTGTGGTCAATGTGAACATCCATTGCCTCAGCAACAGCATTTGTTAACACTCTCTCACTGCTGTGCTTGACCAGCTGAGGTTTTGTCGTGATCTCCGCAACGAGCGGTCGAGTTGTGAATTGGCATGCACTGATGGGTACACCCGTATTTTTCCAGCTGTTGAAGCCAAGTTCTCTGTGGACGGCCCGGCAGGCACTTCCAGTCAGTGGCAGGAGGTGTGCCGGTGAAGGCATCAATGGATAGATGTAGTGCTTGTGAAACAGATGTATCCCTGGATAATCAGCAGGATGTGACCAAAAAGTGAGTGGCGTAGATCGGTGAAGACGAAGCCTGGTTGTCTCCTTTATTGCGGCGTTAGTGATCTTGGTTAACAGCAGCAGCAAATACATGAATATAGCAGAGTAACTATTTGTTTACAGTTGTGTTTGCACTATAGAGGTGGCGCTGATGGTGTAACGTATGCGAGGAATCTACTGTCAGATTCCATGAACAAATACCACGCAGTGGAGTCATCAACTCCACCAGTGAAAACATCCGTACGACTGGTCCAGCCTGCCTCCAGGTCTGGCCTGTATGCTTTGTGAATGTGATCATTGCTCATACAGTCAGTTTTGGTTTACAGAGTTGCCATGACTCCTGCAGGTTGCACAATGATCAGTGTCAGTGGTGCTATTGTCATATAATGTAAAGATTTGTATACCACCATAATGTTAAGTAAAAGTCAGTACAGAGGCACTGATTAAACTAAACAACCCTTATTGTTCTCGTGACCTTTATTTTTCAGTTTTCACAAGGCATGTGAATTTAGTTGATGTGAATTACCAGTGTTCTGCATTAGCAACATTCAGAACTTGTGATGATCGGTCCATCGCTAAGACATCAGAAGCAGAATCTTTTATGTACATTTATGCAGTGATGCATACATGTATGCAGTGGCAGAAAAATTGAAGTTATTTGAGCAATACACTTTGGATATTTTATCAGATGCAATTATTATACTGTTCGTTATGTTTCAGGTCGCGAAAATGACAGACATAAAATTCAGTTTACCAATGAAATCATAAGAATTAAGTGAAATATGTTGGAGAATAACTTGTTAGAAGTAATTAATTGATCTTTATCAGTTAAAATTGAACTGTTTGGAACTTACTTGTGATGTTATGACCTCGTTACTGTATAAAATGATGATTTGTGTAATTGTTAGTAGTTAACACACATTATCCAGAAACGTACAAATTTTTTGAGGAGCGAATGACAATGCGACGAAGAGTGTTGATGAAATACAGGCACAATAGACATGTCCATTGACATCTGGTGAAAGTGACTGCTGCGTTCTGTCGATCAGTATTTGTGTAATTAAGTAAGTAAACGACTAGCAGTCTTTACTGTTTGTTTTCAAGGTCGCAGGCAGGTTCAGATGTTGCTGAAGGTGACACTTCGTCCAACAAAACCGAACGACGACAGAGCTCTGACAACGGTAGATATTGTAAATTTGTAGTAGTTCTCTTACTCGTCAACAATTAATTCTTTTGTATTTTGTTGAATAAATTGATGTGTGACGCAGTCCGTTTCAACTTACTTATTCCTGGGTGCCTGGGAATTCTGGCTTTATTTCCAGGAATGAAGCAGTCCGATTCCCGCCCAGAATGGGAACAGCAACGTCCTGGGGAAGGCTCAAGTAATACTGGCACACGCTGTGCATAGACTGTAAGGTCGATACAGCAGGTCTCTCAGTACAGCAGGCTTGTGAAGTCGTCTAAACTCTCGTAGGTGTAAAATACTCTATTCAGCATAACTGGCGAGTCAGGTGACCCTGGAGGTACATGACATCACGCTCTGTGGTATTTCCGGATACCAGGGATTCTGAATGAAATTCCCTGTGGAATGAATAAAATGTCTGTGAATCCCTAGTACTCTAAATGTGTCTCGAGTATGTCTAGCCATTGTGAAATCTGAGCATGTTTAATTACTGATCATTAATTGTGTTGATGATATACAAGTGATGTAATATACTGCCAGCCAGTTTGCATAATAAAATAAAAACAGAAAGGACAGACTCACAGCAAATTTGAGGTACGGTTAGGCATAATGCAGACAAGCTTGCCAAGGAACAGGGTTTATCATATACAGTCGACCGGGTCTCAGATCCTCCAACACAGCTTTCAGCTGTCTACGCCAAGCCGAGGTGCAGAACCAAGTTGGGAGAGCGTGGCTTCTCTCATGCTGGACCAACTGCTTGGAACAGTCTTCCACACCATCTCCATCAAATCAGTGACACTGGTCTTTTCAAGCGCCGCCTCAAAACTGAACTATTTCATAGAGCATACATCGCTAGTTCTTGTTTGACTGTATTATTATACATGTCTGGCAAACCAAGAAACTGTTGTGTTGCATATATTCTTATAGCGATAAGCAAACTTTTCGTTCCCGATAACACGACTACTTTATGCTATAGGCCTGCATGTTGTAACTGCAGTATCCATCAGTGTCGCTGTACATATACGATCATGACCCACATGAACGATAAATAAAATGGTAAATAGCTCCCGATATTATAGAGCACTGGAAAGCGTGAGCATAGCGTCAGCTTTGTCTACCGCTCTTACCATTTACCCATGCCAGATCCGAGTCCATCAACGCTGACAGTCTAAATTCCAACTTCCTACAGCTCGGAAGGAGTGGCAGCCGGCCACAGTGGACAATTCACCCCAGGCGGTTATCTGTCAGCACTGTGATACACACTACTTTAGTAGGCCTCGACCCACAACCTTCCGGTTGTTGGTCCGACGCGCTACCAGTAGTGCCACCGACTCACCGAATGATCATCTGAATTGTCTCTGAATGAGGTTGTAACTGCACAAAAACAGGGTCAATGCAGACAAACCAGACAAGTGGTCGGGAGGGCCAGCTTTTGCATAGGTGTCATTTACAGTTTGTAGATTTTGTAGGAGAATACAACAGTCAGTGTTTGACCCTACTGACTGACCTAACCGATCACTTGACATGTGTAATACACGACAGCTCAGCTGCATGTGTAACGGTGAGTAATGTAACTGGTTGCTAGGAATGCCGTTGATAACGCCGGTGAAACAGCTTCGGTGGATGTGACCATCACAAGGCCTCTACACTCTACATCACGTCTTGTGATTGCAAGCGGCAGTTGTCTAAACCCCGTCTAACGTTTGCTATGGACGACCCTTGTCTTTTTCAATTCAACGTTATTTTGTATTGCCTTTGCGGTGTAATCTCATTTGTTCACTTCGTTGAAGGCAACAAGCTTGACCAGTCATGTATATTGTATATGAAATGCTGTACATTGGCTTGTCCGTACCAGGTCCTTTCAGTCACCTAGTTTTATTTATGAATGCTTGTACTGTCCTGTGCAAGTATAATCATGGCTTAGTCAGTCAGTGCTCAAAATGTCAACATATAATAACTGCTAGTCGTTCTTTGCAGCTTTGTATTTCGGCAAGTCACCGACTCGTGTTTAAGGTGCAACCTTGTAAAATTGTCTTTGCTGATCTCAACAGCCGACTGACACATATATCATATATGCTAGTGTTGTGCTGGTTTTTTTCTATCAAAAACTCAGTTCAGTTTCAGCCAGTATTCTGTTAAAACAAGGTTTCAGGTGGTGGAAAATGTCAGTGGTTAGGTTTTCTATTTATGCATTAAGCAAAAAACATAAGAAACTTTTGGGGTTTCTTTGGTAGTAATGTTATATGTTAATAAAAGTTTATATCGGATGAAATATCATATTTTACAATGAACAGACTCGGGGAAATTAGTTTCGGTTCAGCACTGTTGTCTGAAAATCGGCAGTGTTTCAGTTTTACATCTGACCCAGCACGAATATATTATGGATACACACACACTAGTCCGTTGCTGCTAATGATTCAGACTGTACCTGTGCTTTGTGAGTGTGAGAGATGAGGATTGAGGAACTAACAATGAACGCATGTCGAGTCTAAACCATTTTTCTCGCTAGACCTTCGGTAGACTGCAGCCACATCATTCATACTGCGTGCGAGCAAATTTCATGCTTTTTAGTGTCAGGCAGTAGGTGTGTAGTCAGTCCATGGTTTCAGGTTCATTTTTATTGCGGTGTTTATGGTGCTATCAGTGTCGTGCTGCTGTCTGTTTCATTGTGTTATGTACACTTTATTGAAGCATGTAGTGATTAAGTTAATGACTGTAGTACCGGTAATGCACATGTTACATGGAAGCATCTATGATTACGTCTACGTAAACTAGTCAGTAGTCATCTTTTCCTCATTATCCATGATGAATTGTGCACCGTTTGACTAGTCTTTTTCTCAGACCAAGTCAACTGCCATCAAAGTCTAGCATGAACTCCACGTTAGCAATTTTGTACTGTACTGTCTATATGCTTTAACTGGAAAATTATATATTTAATTCTAGTGGTAGTTATTGACATCTGACGCACCAGTGTCGATGCTCATCCAGCTCACCACATTACATTTTACCACACAATGCTACGCAGAGCGCGGTATTGCTATGGCAAGTCTGTCCGTCCGCCTTGACGATGAGGTATCGTGATCACATACGTTGGAAATCTTCAAAAATATTTTCACGGTTAGTTAGCCCAGTATGTTCGCTCCCTGCAGAGCCCCACATAACGGATCTACTCCAAAGTGAACACCCTAAATTTTGACTTGATCCAGATCCTGCTGAATTTGGCATTGTGCGATAGCAAATTGTAGCTGAATGGTCAGAGATAGCACGGTGGTTTCGATGGGGAGCACATACGAAACCATCATCGTTTTCCAATGGTACGATTGATGACCCCCGACAACCTTCCCTTCGTCCAAAATGGGGTCCCAAATCCAAATGTTGAATTTCGAATTGCCATATCGCCACCATGGGTGATCCGGTCCACTTCATGTGACATTTGCTGCCTGCACCACCCCCGTATCTATGAAAATTTACAGCGACATCGCACTGTTTCTGTGCAACGGGACGGCTTTCTTGTAATAATGAGTTGACAACATGGTCAATAGGAATTTCAGAATTTCATCTAAAATAAAAAAACCTGGACACTCTTATTCACAGACAGTGTATATTGCAGAACACGACAATTAACACACTGCGTCTGTTTAGCATAGATTATGTCAATGTCGGCGAGAACTGTCTAATCTCATTCAGTTATAGTGCTTTTCTCGCTGACGTAGATGCCGTCGAGGAACTTGCGGATATCCTTCTTCTTTACCTTTGTTGACTGCTGGATCAACGCCGCTGATACATCAACACACACATTACTGTCTACACTTGTTATAAGAGCTACTTTACATTTGGCTGCAATTGCCCCATGCTGAACCCGGGAGCTGAAGAAGAGATATCAATAAAATAAATGGCCTCTAAACCCCTCTAAACCAGGCATATATTAGTAACATTCTTGCATTGTAGTACCGGTAGTTTAGGTTTTTACGATGTTCTTGCCAAGTGATTGGTTGAGAAGGCCGGGTGTTAACACCAGTGCAGGGAATGGCTGGTAAGATCCTCTCCAAAATGACCCAGCGTGTCGAGTGGGTGATTACACCATACACAGCTCAACTTGGCCACACACAACACACCAAGGGAATTACTGTCCTTGGGTTTTCACAAGCCAAGTAATGGCTTTCTCACCCTGACCCAAACAACAGTGTTGGGCACTGTAGCAGCAGTTTTGCAACACAAATACACTACACTTTGCCTGCCTCTTTATCGTCAGGGTCTTCATGTCAACAGCAGAGTTTGAAAAATATTCTCCGTGGATGACTACAGATTACTGACGAAATATAACACCTATGGTCTACTGTTCTCAATTCTGAGTGAAACTAACGCATCTTAATAATTAAGATTAACTGGTTAACAATTAGCCGAGTGTATAAGAAATACCGTGCGTGTCGTGTTCTGAGCCTTGCGACTATAAGAAGCAATTACTATTTTAATTCTGTTCTAAACAGAACTAGGTCAGGCCGAGAACTTTTTGATCGCCCCTCGTACTACTACTACATATAAATACAAATAGTAAGTGAAGTATCAATTTATACAGCCGTTCTAAATGACTCTGAAATGTTCTGTCACACGGGTATGACTGGCCAAATACGCTATACAAATACAGGACTATCGTTAGTCGTACTTGTACAGCATTTACCTTGGAGGTAAGCTGACCTGTTCGTCAGATGTAAAGTTACAGTTCTAAGCAGCTTGATACTTAACACCAGAGTGAATATCAATAACAAAAGGAGACACTGGACACAGTGAAACTGACACATATGGCCAAAATAGTTCCTGGAGTTAGAAAATTCCTCCCATTTCATCAAACAAATTGCAAATCAAATAAGAGAACTTTACAAAATCACCTCATCATCTTTATCAAAAGTAGTGATCAGTGACATGATGACGACAGTGACAGACCTGATCTGGAGACGAGCTCAATGTCGTTGCCTTCCAGAACAAACTCGTCTTTCACATCCTTCGATGCGACGAACGTCACGCCGGGCAGCATCCGGACCTGTCGCGTGAACTTCTCACCGAGGAAGTTGCGGATGTCGACCACCGTGTTGTTCTCTGAGACGGCAACGTTTATTGGAAAATGTGCGTAAACCGATCTCATCTTGTACCGAAAGCCCTGCATCCAGACATGTCAGAAATCAGTCACCTCATCTGGATAAATTGTTAACACCTAATTCTATAAATCACTTCACTGACTGGCAAGTCACTGCACAGACAGATAACAGACATTTCAGGAGCTACCTTTTAGATACAGAACATATAACTTTTCAAAGACCCGTCACGTCAACTTTCCAGAAATACACGACACCTTTCCAGGATATTCCAGCATCACATTTGCTGTCAACTATTACATATGTCTCGTATAATAAAATACCAGGTTAATGCTGCATTTACAAGACACCAAGACGCTCCTACAGCTTCCAGGATTTTCAACGACAGCTCGTTCCCATACCTTTCCAGTCCTCGGAAGGTTGACTCAATTTCCAGGATCTGTATAAAGCAGCATTTGAGAGACTATGTTGTTGTGTAACTAAGCACAAAAAAACAATGGTCATGACTGCACAGATTTGCAATCTCTAACAACAGAGAAAGGCAGCATTTTTATTCTAACAGCATAATGGCCTATTCGCACCATACAACAGCACAGTTATGCAATGTAATGCTGCATCCATTTTGACAAAAATCCACCAGCTACAAATATTAATGGTACTGTTTAGAAGTACATTTGGGTTTTAAGCTGCCCTACATGTGATGATGACGATGATGATATGATGATTCGAGAAGTTATGTTCGCCCGCTCTTACAGCTAGAAACAGTCACGAGCGTGCTAGTGATATGCCCTGGCAAACAGTTCAGTTTTCAGATCACGACGGAACGCGGATATCAGATGACAGCTGCGTATCGGTGCTGGAAGAGAGTTCCAGGTGGATGGTTCTGCCACAGCGAAGCTATGAGGACCGTATCGAAGCGTCCTTGTGTATCAGTAATTAATGCCATGTGAGACCAGAACCACACTAACGAATACTGTACTTAGAAACTGAAAATGATTTTCCTGAGTGGAGTAGCTAACCTTTGTGACACCTTTCATCATGTTCTCAATGTGTGAACAGACAGTCTTAACAGCAGCCAACTCTTTCCGAGTACCAAACCACTTCTCAACCAGCAGCTGATTCTTGCCAATCTTCTTTATGTCGACACTCATGTGCCGGAAGTCCCGGCGCAGAGTACCACGCGGACCTCGCACAATTACCTTCCGCGACTTGACTGAAACTTCAACTGCAATGCACCAATCAGGTCATAGACATTGTCACATGCCACTTGTAACCGTGATTATTTATATCACAATAGACTGTTATGTACTTAGGACAATCCAGGCCACATCGACCAGTGTCGACAAACTTTCCAACTCTACAGACAGCCAGTCAAAATAACGCTTAAATAAATAAGTAACTGATTATCAAGTGAATAAGCTTGTGAAACAACAAACACTCGACGAATGGCTGCCATGATGTGTGAATGTGATATAAATGATACTCATTGACAATGCAATGTTTCATTACAAATATGAATGTAAATGATGGAAAATAAATGTAAAATATCACTTTCACAGGGTGTTTAAAGTATGTACAATTGTACATTGTACAAATGATTCTTTTCAAAATTTTCACGTGGTACCGATAAGGAATTGTTGCCGCACCGCGATCTGTAACAACACACAGGAAGCATCTGTAACTGTGGTCTCCAGTTTACTATATTGCCATGATGTCAGTCATATAGCTTGTCTTCGATATGACCGGTAATGTGTGCAGGGGGACATTACACGATTGGTGGATGGTTAGGATTTAACGGCATTTAAAGCATGCAGCACCTATATTGGCTACAGTGAGACAAAATCATACTCAGCTCCACACTAGTACAGTGTACATTGACACAACAGACTGTGACAGTGATCAACATCAGATTAGGGACACAGCATACAGCAGCACTAACACACCTCCAGGAACTATGTCCACTGACTGATTTAACTGAATTGTCTTCATCGTTGCTTCATACAGCAAAGCCTTCAATCAACCAGTCTGCCTGTACACCAGACAACACTTCCAAATTGACAATAATCACCACAACTTGCTGTGACTTCACTTAAACAGTAGCTCAAAATCTGGCCGTTAGCTGATTCACAGTAAAAAGGGTAACAGTAATAAGGGAAACAGAAAAATGGTAGCGGTATTATGATTTGGTCTAATATCTGTAATTTTCCCATGTTGATTACATACTTTGGGTCCGTATTGCTATATATAGGGAGTGCAACCATCATGCCATGCCACGAATTCGAGTACAATACAGATACAATGCCGTAAAGATGCACTGTTACTAAAAGCAACTGATGTGCAGAACAGCCTATGTTTCGTCACTGCCCATTTAGTGGACTCATTTAAAATTGCTGGGTGTTATCTTCAGTGTGGGGCACACTGACAAATCGCACAGTTACTAGCCTATCTTCAGTGCGTGTCCATGCTGTCGCCAGTGGCGTCGCCAGCTCTGGGGCACCAGGGCGCGGGCCCCCTCGACTTCCAACTAGTTATTTTCGAGGGATCGCGTACTTCAGATTCGCAATTCGCACAGATTCTTACAGTAACTCGCCTAGAAAATTTGACATTGTGCAGTGTGGAGCAAGTGATCTGGTGCCAGCAGTTGATATTGACAAGATTGTGGCACTCGGAGACTCTCCACATTGTACTAAATTAAGGACTGTCAGTGAAAACTGAGGACTGCGAATGTATGGACGAGCGCTGTACTGTGCACACTGTTTAATTAGCCAATGTCATGTTTTCTGCTTAAAAATCCGTCGACGTGGTTTCACACACAGGGGACATACATGCATTGTTTTTGTGTCTTTCTGCTGTTCCATGTCATTTTTCGCTTTTTGGGGCGAAAGTTCCACATCATTTTCGCTCTCGGGAGCGAAAGTTCCAGGGAGCGAAAGTTCCGCTCTTGGGAGCAAAAGTATGTGGGAATGAAAGTTCCAGTTACCTAAAAATAGACTGGATAATTATTGGACATTACAAATAAGAACTGAGATACGATTCATCATCATCACGAGCCTGCCCCAAGCTGGAGCATAGCGGTTTCCATAAGGTGATTCCAGTGTTCTCGATCCTAAGTGTATTTCCACCCTGACTTGAATCCAAGGTTAATCAGAGGTTGGAGATCTGCTTCCTGAGTGCATAGCCAGGTATGACGAGGACGTCCGGTTGGACGTCTCCAGTCCTTGGGCAGCCCTCAGATTAACACTTAGTAGTGCTCTAGTGATGACAAGTGATGTATTCATCCTTGTTGCCACGTGTCCAAAAAATCGCAGCCGTCTGGCCTGGATGAGCTGAGACAGCTGAGGCGGTGAACTGGCTTGGAGTCATACCATGGCGTTGGTTACGTGATCCGCGTATGGAAAGCGCAAGATATGGTGCAAACACATAATGTCACATATTGTCAAATGCATCCACCTGCCTTGAGATACGATTGAGAAACAGAATTATCAGGAATCGGAAGCAGAAGCAGTTTTTTTTTAATTTTAAGTCCTTCGAGTTTTACCATACTGTAAATCCTCTAACAGAAGCCCCCAGCTTCTATTAGAACATCCGAATTAGACCCCATGGCTTTAGTTAGAGACCTGGCTTCTATTTAAAACATTGTCAACTGGGTTGTCATAGCATCTTCGCAGCTAACTCATTGCATGATTTCTCAGCATACTCCCATGCTTCTAATTTGACTTTTATCGTGTAGCCTATGCCTTTTTTCGACTACTGCCTGTACCCGTATCAATATTATTCACTTATCGCACTTGCTATGATGTCTGTAATAGTGTCATCATAAGGTGGCGCACTGGGCTTCAGTTGGATACCCGGCTTATCAGTGATATTCCAGTAACTTAAACTTAAACTCAAACTGAAAAGATTGCTTTCAGTAAAACTATAACTTATAATTTAAATATTGGAACTGTACTGATACTGAAATGATATTTATAATACTGAACTTAAACTCATATAGAAATGATTTGACAAACTGGAATTCATAAAGTATTTGTTTTCTGACACACTCCTCACTGCATATCTGATTTTACTTATTTAATTATGTATTTAGTTTCTAGTAACAATGTCATCTTAGACGCAAACAGTCTCAGACAGTGCAACTGCTACGTCTGTGGGTGCTCCCACTCAAATGCTTCAAGTTCCTTGCAGCGAAGATTGAGTCGACAACAAATGGATCACAGGCTAACCACGAAACACCACAAGACACAGCTCAATAAGTTCCTTATTGAGATCCATGAACCAGGACAGCACCCAGGTGCACTTCATTACTGGCATGAACGTCGTGCCACATATGACTTGTCTTGCTGACACTGCCCTAGACCTACTTGCTGAGCCGGCTTCTCAGGCATACATCCAACTGTGTTTTCTGTTTGTGGCTTACTGACTCAAGGATGCCGCAACAGAATAACAAAATCGCTTGAGATGCGGGCCAGACTGAAACTAAACGCTAAAGTATTCACATGAATGGATTACACTAACAATGTGGATTGCAGAAATAAGGCATAGTGACGTTTAATTGTACAGATTGTAACTTGCGAGTAAAACTGAAACTGAAATGATGGAAAAACTGTATAGAAACTAAACTGAAATGATATGAAAAAAACTATATAGAAACTGGAACTGAAATGATTATCGGTCCGGCTAAAAGTCGAAATCCACGAAATCCACCCAAATTTACGAAATCCAGTGTCTTTAATAGGCCTATAGTTTCTGAAACCTACTTAAATCAGCAACGTCAGCCGCTGACATCATCAGACTAGCGTACATTGACTGTTGATGAGATTGAAGTCGCCTCAAGTTTAAATTTTAGCATCCTAATCGAATGCTCTCTATTAAATGCATGCGAATGCGTGGATTTCGTAAGCAGTACTGTAT
>Ga0056129_1000247_pt1 | contig 12445 bp, 6 predicted proteins | sample WorMetLIZISLAND1_FD_71118 | JGI IMG/M metagenome (GOLD analysis project Ga0056129, IMG submission 71118) | Marine gutless worms symbiont microbial communities from Max Planck institute for Marine Microbiology, Germany - Olavius loisae LIZARD... ...
GATGAATGTTATGGAAGAGATCTTTGAGATTAGAAGCTGTATAGAAATTCTGGCGAATGATATCAAAGTCAATACAGCTGATGAGTATATGCTCTACAGTTAACAGAGAATTGCAAGGTTACATATTGGCGGATCTTCATCCTTTAGGAGGTAAGAATGTGTTAAATATGTGTGACCTATTCGAAGATGATTATAAAGAGTTTGTTCTTGGTGAGGTAACTGAGCTTTGGGATAGTTACTATTAATAGGGAGAGTAGGATAGATGTTATGGAGTTTATTACTAGTTGAATTATGACCTGACAATGATAAGCAGGTTGCTGCCATGAATGACCAGCAAGCTCTTCCCATACTGTGCACTCTTGATGAGCTGCAAACCTGTCAATAATTATATAACATTACTACACTGAGAGTCGAAAAATTAATCCACATCCCTGTAATTTTCTAACCTTTTTCCCAATGGCTGATAATTTATTAAGCAAAATTTTACACATCTATTATATGATCACATATATGCTGGAAAACAAAAATTTATTATATCATTTGTAAACTGGATAAATGTATGCCACATTATGTGACCACCCAGTGAATTCTTTACATTTCATTCATATCTAATCTATAAGCATGGAATTCGATAAATTGGGATGTTAAACCTTAATCAATCAATCAACTGATAAATTGCCACAAAATTCACCAGACATCAACATCATGCCACTTAATCATCATGTGTGGGTGCAGTGTATCAGGCATTTCACTAACTTAGACAAAGCCTAAAACCATTCCGGAGCTAACAAGTGCACTGCTGCAGAGCTGGGACGACTTGCCACAGACACCGATCAACAAAGATGTAAACATGTTTTGTAAACGTCTGAATGCATGCGATTGGCTAGTGGTGGACAGCTTACAAATAGCACACGAGTTTTAGCCAGGAGTATTTTTGGACTACACTCTGTTGTTTCACAAGCTACAATTGTGTTTTAACCAGTTCTTTATTACTGTCACACAGTGAAGTTAATTAGGTGATGCATAGTAAAATGTAACAATCCACTGGGCAATTGTGCTTAATATGACAATAACTATCCAGTTTTGAGATAACTGAATAAAAGTTTTACTCTCTCGCATAGATGTCAACATATAACAGGCATGTAAAAGTTTGCTTATAAATTTTCAACCACTGGGAAAAATTCATAAAAGCTTCGGGATAAAATTGTGACTATAATGCATATACTACTTTTGCAGAAATAATTGCTCTTTCCAAAACACTAATGAGTTGAGCTGACATGAAAATGATTAGGGTTTAATGTCTCGCCATGGACTCCAGTCAACTAATAATGGGTCATTTCAGACATCTTCCCAGCCAATCTCTTGACAGATGCAAAACGTCTCAAACTAAAATTACTATTCACAACCAACAGCAACACAGAAATCTAAACAACTATCCAACAAGACTACTAACATGTGCACAGAGTAAACCAAATGAAACTAAAACCTGGTTTAGGGGCCAATTTATGCCAACCGACCATCAAAAGGAACCGGGACTTATTTTACAGCTCTTGGAGCCCGCATGGGCTACACACTATACAAACAAGTCTTGTTTTGCGACTATTTGAACGAAATAACTTGCAGATAAGCTTGTAACGTCTATCCCCCAAAATTGGAAGCTTACTTAGTACCTATATTCATATATCTTTATCATGAAATCAGACGCGGATCCAGGGCCAATCCAGCAATGTCCCACACCCCTGGGGCATAGCCATAGGAGTACTAATGGCATGTAATGGACTGAAGCGTTTGACACAACTTTAGAAGTAACACAGTGAAAGGAAAATCAGTTAATATGAAAATAGGTGTCTCCTATAATTAAATATGGAATTAAAAAATAAAGGACTCAAGAAAAAAGCAAGATACAAGTAATTCAGCAAATGATATTGCATGTGACTCTCACCTGACAAATTTAAGTTCAGTACAGACACTACACGGATACTTCAAATGGCTCGTTTCAGACAATTTCAGTATACACAATGCAACACGCATACTGAAGAAAGGGCTGGCAACATCCAAGTAATTTATGGCATTTCAAAGAATAATAAAAATGTGGCAATTAGCCGAGATTTATGAAAAACGACTGTCATAGTTCATACAGGACGTGAATAAAGAACAGTGATAGGCCAGAAACCAAATTTTAAATATTAAAACATTGTAATCGTTAAAAGTTATAATGACTAACCAAGAGCAATCATTTGCACAGCCCTAAATCAAATGTACATGTAGTCAATGACACCACACATTAGACTTCACAGCAATATGAAATTACTGTCGACACATGGTATCTTGTTATGCATAAAGTATTTTAGCATCAATACTATATTTTAAAGCAAATAGTAGTGCTGGCAGAAGACCATCTGATGCAATAGAACAGATCATTGTAACAATTATTACAGATGACAACTGACAATCCTGCAGGTACAGTATAAATTCCACGTGTTGGATTATGACAACCACGATGTTGGAGTTGGAGTAGAATTCAACACCCACATGACAATCTAGGTCATTTTTTGATTGATTGAGCAGGGTTTAACGTCTGCACCAACACAATATAGGCTATACGGCCGACGGTTTTTACAGGTCATTTCAGAGGCGGTCTTCACAGCCAATCACTGATACTGACAAACAAACCAGTACTTGAAAATAAACAAACTAGATACAACTCGAAACAGCAAACAATGCAAAACACAAACTATCTTTGTTCAGTCGCCTCTTACAACACTCAGCCAGGAATGAGTTTTATTTATTCTTCAATGCTCCCGAGCTCACACGGGGAAACTACTTCTCAGCTTGGGATTGTGCAGCGTTTTACGTCCCCGCCAAACTTAATATTTATGTTAAACTCTATGGCAACACTGCATTTCAGTCATCCATATATCAACCATCACAACTGTCCTAAAGTAGCTCGTTTTTTTAACAGCTGCCATACAGACGTCATAAGTGTTTCCAAAGTAATACACTTTCTTGCCAAATAACTGCAGTTTTCAAGGTTAATCCAATTGGCGAGTTACTCCACATCACAAAGGAAGAATGGTGGAAAATTTCTGTTCACAAATGACTGTAAATTGCTAAAATATTTCACAACTGGCCTAGCATTAACAAAATTATAGGCAAAATGAAAGGAAAACACAGTGTACAATGTACATGTGGCCAAATGTTAAATATTAAAGCAACATAAACCAAGGAGTGAAAATTTAATCCATTCATCCAGTCATCTAGAACAACTGTGAAATAATGGGTCACTTTACTTTTTGGCTGAGACCATGGCTGAGTCTTTTGGCTGAGACCAAACACTAATCTCAGCGCTCAACTTTGGTCTTAGTCCAAACCCAAGATTAGCTCAGCGGAACTGTTACTAAAAATAGCGTGGATGCAATATACCTACGCTGTTCACGAATGACGTCATAAATAAAAAGGTCAAATTCGGACAAAATAGCGTAACTTTGGTGGCCGTTAGATGAACGTTGTCCTACAGTTATGCTAACACGCTGACACAAATTTTCTATTTACTTTTTCAATATTAAATGGTGATAGACTGATAGAATTAAAATCAAGTACAATACAGTAGCACCCATCAATCTTCACTCGTCCATTAACGGCAGCGGCGTTTCACGGCGTTCGAATGTTTGGCCGATTTTGACCGACCTAGTTCAGTATTTTTAGAAACATCGGTGCAATTAGAGAACAATGCCAAGCTGCTGTTTACGTTAGCAGTGTTCGGTCTAATCCAAAAAGTGAAGTAGTTTTCGGCTCAGCCGACGTTAAGCCCTAGAGGATTAAGCTATTTCTGCCGTGTTAAACCAAGTGGACTAAGCCTGAAAGTTCAGATTAAGTTTGGTCTCAGTCCGAACTTTGGGCTGAGCCAAAAGGCTCAGCCGAGGCTGAGCCAAAAGCTGAGCCAAAAGTTCGGACTGAGCCATGGCTGAGACCAAACGAAAAATTCGACTTCATTTTTTGGCTCATCTCCAGCTTAACGTGGTTTTAGGCTCAGCCACGGTCTCAGCCAAAATGTAAAGTGACCCACTGTCATTTGTCTGACCAGAATGACAGTACATCACTAACAGCTGTTGTCAATAGCACAGAACCATCTCAGACTATCAGTTTGCAAAATTTTCTACTTCAACATGACAATAATCTCTGTAATGTAACACATATTATGCAATTTAATAACACCAGACACATCTGTTCTATCAGAGATCACTACTGACTTTAGTCCATCGATTACAATCTAAAAATTTCTACTAAAAGCCTCGTTATCCTCTAAGTGCAAGTTATTATAACTCTGCCTTTTCATGCCCGTGTTGTAAGTGTTAAAGCAATCATCTTAAAATTTTGCTTACTTCTTTCAGTGAATGTGCACTGAATACTAAATGATTTGCCAAAAGTCATAAGAATATTTTGCAGCATCTCGACAATGTATGTCTGTTGACCAAGGCATGGATCAGCAGTCTTTAAGTGCACCTCTAGTTCTCACTACTATTGTGGTTGTTCATAGTATTATTGCAGCTAGTGTCACATTCACTGTTGTCTACCAGTCACTACTACTACACAACCAGACTTAATATCAGACGTCTGGCACCCAACGATGCATATCACATTGACTTCGTCTTCTATCAGAGGCTTTGCCTTGTACCAGAAAGCTGAATTTCTAACAGCTTTATACAGCTTTGGAGCAGGTTGGTTTTGACGGCTAGGGGGTACGTCCAAATATTGAGCTGGTCTGGGAGATGGGGTACGAAAAATGAAATGTATTTTGTCTGTGAGGAAGTGCTGGCGGCCCAAGATTCTACAACTGTTAGCTATCTTTTACAATTCCAAGTCGGTAGCTCAAGTTGTGCTGTACGGGGGATGGGGAGGGGAGAGGGTTAAAAAGATTTTTTTACTTATAAGTAGCATGCATGAAACAGTGACATATTGTTTGTTAGACAATAATAAAAGACGAACATTACAAACGTAAACCACAAAAATAGTAGAGAATTCCTCTGAACCACGTAACAGTCAGAAAAGCCAATCTATATATGAACAGTTACAACGAACCAACAGTTACAACACCGTCAACAGAAATAATTCATTATCGACTTGCGTCAGAGACGCGGTACATGCAGCGTCGGACACGCAGGTTCGGTGTGCTGGTGAACTTGAAATGAAGACGTCGTTTCATCTAGATGGATCGGAACTAGAGCTACGGCAAGCCTAGTTCTAGTTGTACGGTACAGCGTGTAGAGAGTGTGTGTCTAAATGCTACACCTGCCTGCCTGCCTAGTCTACCTGCATGCATAAAACATGTAACACTGCGGCTTAGCAACAGATACAACAACTTTCGATTAATACTACAATGATAATTCAAAGTTTCATAGACAAATAGACAAAAACCTTCTTAGTTCCAATCTACTACTACATACACAAAATGTCGTAAGCGTAATAATCTCACAATGCAGTGGCAGCCAATTAACATGTTTTACCTATATAGACTTGGAATATTTCACATAAACACTATCCTCCATTGCTTTGGCAACCGGGCATGAAGTGTATTACAACTACATAGTTATCAGTTTTTTTCCTGTGATTGAGATTTTTTCAGTCTGATTACTTTCTGTATACTAGTGAATTAGTTCACATAATGCAACATACAGTTTGCACACACATAAACAAGCAAACATCTGGACAGTGTGCCAGTTTGTCTAATAAATAGCAAGGAGTCAGCTCTGCTGAAGTCCAGAAGGGAGTAAGGTATACAGAGAGGGGTAAACACCTCTGCACCAGTAATTATTAATTAAGTTCGTAAGTGGTATTTCTAGTAGTACCGGTAGTTTTAAAGATCAGACACAAGTGCACACAAGACGGACTATGACAGCTTACTGGGGGAATGAACATTAGATGACCATGGGCAGACAAACTAGAAGGGGCTTAGCCCCTCCCAACACCCCATACACCCTGTATCTAACAGAAATAAAGGATTATCACGAAAGACAACAGCATACTTACATATACTCGACGTCACTGAGATGTTAGTACGAAGATCCATATGCTGCATAACCACCACTGTATGGCGCAGGCGCTGCATTTCCCCCATACGCATTTCCACCATAGCTTGTATAGCCAGTCACTGTGCTAACTGGATACGAAGTGCTGTATGCACCGGCAGTAGCAGGTGCAGCACTGTAACCAGATGCACTGCCATAGCCGCCTACAACCAACACCAAGTTTTATTTGATACTGTAAAACCATTACAATACGCTGGTCTTAATTTTGTGATTTCACATGCAACTATATTTCCACGTCTTTAATTTTCATGGTGTCAAACCTCATAATTAAACACAATGACAATGTCAATGACGTTTATTTCACACTTGTGACCAGAACAGTCGAATAGATAAATACAGAACATAATAACATATTAAAACAAAACTATATATTACAAAAAAGACGATGACTAATTGACTATGTAGGCAAGGTTGAATTTTGGATTAGCTTGATGCTTTCTTGGTAATTATTTAATGCGTATATAATGAAGGAACAATGCTTTTTGATACGGAAGGATAGTCGTGGGAGAGAAGTGACTGTTCTGAGCCGGGATAAAACAGAAGTGTCACACGGGGGCGGGAGGAGGCGGTGAATGCAGGAAGATGGGTCACAAATGTCTTAAAAGAATGACTTTGAAATGTCGTAGCGCCTGGAATGCAAAGAGTACAGTAAATCCAAGAGCTCATTGCTAGCAGCTAGTATCAATTTATTATGCCGTTTCATTTCATGTTCTCAAATGCACTCACACATTAATGTCTGAACACAGATCATGTCATCAATGGCCACGAAGCCATCACAAGGCATGTATCTATGTCTGTCTGTCTGTACATATTTCACTATAAACACACTTAAATCAGTTCTCGACCAATTTCAAACCTATTCTTTTACTTGAGAGGTCTGAGAGCAACAACCGGACTTTCTTTAAAGATTTCTGAAATATTAATTACTAATGAAATTAAGACCAAATTGGCTAATGCATGGCTTGTTAGAACAACAGGCTAGAGATTCTACGCTCTTAGCGCTGTGGCTGTAACTTGCTAATGACGATAAAAATATCAATTATTTATTTACTCTGTTATTGTATCACACTAGATCACTTCTACTTCAACAGAATCATTAGACATCAGTGGCAGATTGTCAAGCGCTGGGACTTGCATACTTTCACGTTTTCAAATCGTGACTTAAAACTGTCAAATTTACCTGGGCCCTCACGTAACACTTAGCCAACCAGTTACCAGCACCTCTTAAGTTATGAGCAAATTACGCAATACAAATTCGATTATTATCATTATTTTAAAATTATTATTGCTGCTGCTGCTGCTGGTACTACTACTACAGAAATTGAACTATTAGTGATTAATGAATAATTCATATGTGGTTAACTGCAAAGTAAGCAATAAACTTGATAGGACTTAACATGTTCTGATTTTAATGGTCAGTGGTCATGTCTAACTCAATGTTACTGCCGGTGCATACAGCATTTTGTTACACATAATAACAAATGTTTAACAGTATATGTTCAGTTCAGTCAGCCATGGATTTCGAAAGCAAACCAACTTCTTTACCATGCCCAGAGTCAGTCACATGCACATGGTTTGTTCACAATGCAACCCAATATGCCGACAATATTGACTTTGGTATTTAACACACTAAGTTAGATTAATGACAGATATTTATTGGGTCTAATATCCCCATCTAAGAAAATAACTAAAAATCCAAATAAATTAAAATTAAGTGGCACATACTGCTGTAATGACATCAAATGAGACAGAGAAATAGGAAAAACCATGATGTGACGTCAATTACTGTGAAATAGTTAACGGAAAATGCGGATTTCATACCTCCATATGGACCTGCAGCCTTTACTGAATAGCTTGCACTTTTCATTGCTCCTCCACTGTAACCATACTGATATCCAGTTCCAAAGCTTGCAGGATTAACATATTCACCTACAAACAAGTCATATTAATGCAAATTATGACTTACCGAAGAGAACAAATCATCACGGAGTTGACGAATCACAGCACTCCGCCAGCTCCAACCTTCTGTTACGTACCACAGCCATGTTCCAAGCATATCTGTCACCGGCACGGCGGCAAGTCTGGAGCTAGCATTGTCAATGGTGAGCTGTGGTCAGTGGTGAGTTAACACTATCATTGCTGAGTCAATGGTTCTTGGGTCGTCCTCTCTTGCATGTTCCTTCCACATGGCTGTGTAGCAATGTACGAGGAAACGTGTTGTGTCCGCGCAGACATCACAACCATTGACCAAAGTACGGTAATGACAGGCCAGCGTCATCTTGTCAGCACTTCCTTTACATCGTAGTTGATTCTCAGATTTTTTTAAAGGTGTCTTGTGTCGAGTACCCAATCTCTTCTGATGACACGGAGAATTGTGTGCAGAACTGACATCCCAAAGGTACGGTAGTGAAATTACGAAATGTGTGAAACTTGACAACTATTTTATGGCCTTCTGGAAAATAATGGGGTAGACGGTAGAGAATATAATCACATACACATTAACATTTTAATTTTTGAGTGTTGTGCATTCCATTTTGATTTTAAACTCTTCAATTTCTCTCTTGATCATGTCTATGCTGTTGCTGGTCTATCTCTGGGTTTAACAGCATCAACCTCAACTCATGCATTTCTTCAACCATGGATACAACAGCATATGACAACTACTAATAAGCAAGTCACATTTCTTAACCTATGGATAAACTGCTAATCAGCACACTAAGGCTATCTGTCGAGCATTCTCTACATTTGATTTTGCAAAATTTTACAGTAAACCGATATTTCCATGCAGCATGCAAAACCCACAGCAATTATAATTTCCTTATGTTAGCAATGAAATTCCACAGACAGCACTGCCTAGTAAACAAATACATTGGTAGAAATCATGAAACAACAGATCACAGCAGAACTGTCATCACACGAGGCAATAGCTATCATGAGCTGCAGTGCTATAAACACACCTGGAGTATAGCCTTGTTTCCAGCCAGACTCCAGACCTCCGTAGGCGCCATATGTACCTGCAAACAGAACAGTAAGCAGTGCCAAATTGACCGAGAAATCAATCCTCCTCCGTAACTGTTATCAGTCTGGTTTGCATCACTGCACCACAATGTAATAAGTTCAATCACATAAACGTCCGATAGTTTGTTTATGTGCCACTCTACCACAATACTGACTTCTCAGCTGGTTATTAGCTACTCTCCACCAAGTGCTCACAAATCTCTCTCTGGATTTACATAATCCCCTCGATGCATCTCTGCATCCAACCATTAACTCTCTTTTCAGTTGCTCCATCTCCAAAAAGCACGGGGAGAGGCCGAGGAGAAACTGACAGAAAAGTGGAGATGAAGAGAAATATGGGCAAGTTTGGAATGAATATGGGAGGTGTTCCAATAGACAGCTGTCCGTCATAGTGGCATGGCCAGTACTAATACACTTACAGACCACAGTGTAAGTGAATAATACAGTACATAGAGGTCAAGAAATAAAAAACATACTCCCATAAGCACCGTAACTAGTTGCACTGTATCCATCACCTCGGCCACCACCGTGCGAACTCCTTGACGCACCGGAATCAAAATTTGACGGCCGTTCACCATACGGACCAGGTCTTCTTCCCCCTAAGCACCAACGTCAGAAGATATCAGTTAATATCAGATACAATCTTGAGCTACATTGTTGATGCCTGCTAAACTCAAAATGCTGCAAAAAATACAGCTGTCAAGCAATTATTATTTTTTAATTGCAATAAATCACACAATTACTTTAATCGCACGTTAGAGTGTTAATTAACGCATGAATTTGATAGGTCTATATATGTTGTATGCTGCCATCAGCAAATGACTGCACGTCTCATCTACGAGACATGACCACTGTCAAACCTGCCATCAAACAATGATGCACGACCGATAAATCAGCGGACATTTATTGTTGTTTAACTGTCGAGTCAGAGCAGTACTGATGGATTGTTGAATAGAATGAATACTGAATAGGTATTAGGGCTGTACCAGATTTCGGCTCCAGCTCCGGCCGGAATCCGGCACTTTTCCAAATCCGGCAGAAATCCAGCTCCGGCAAAAATCTCACTGCAGCCGGATAGTTTTGCCAGAAGTCGATTTTTCCCAGACATGAGATAGCTTGGAACTGTAGTAACTTAATCTAGTAGGCCCAAATAAGCAAGAAATACAGAAATTAAGAAAGTCTTAACGGTAACTGCTGCACAAAAAATAATCACTCGTACTCGTTCGTAATGTTTTACACACTAAATTCCAAATCCGGCAAAATCCAGATCCGGCCGGATTGACTGATAGATTGAGCAAGGTTGAACGTCTCCACCAACAACACAGTATCCAGGAGACAGTTTTACAGGTCAAAAGACCAACCAATAGTATCGAAGTACTGAAGGAACACAAAATTACAATAAGTGCACAGATATAAACACAAAACACAGCAAATCCCCTAGTCTACAATAATATGGGGTGACTAGGGGACAGCTCCCACAGAGGGCAGGGACGCAGGGTCGCCAAGCCCGAACGGCGGTGGGACTGCCGCCACGGTGGTACCCCCGAAAAAAATAAATCCGGTACAGCCCTAATAGGTATAGCTAAAGACACAATTAAAAACAGTCATTAGATTGGCAACTGAAAGTTATTAGAGTAGTGATGCAACTGCAACATAATAATAACTAAATATTATTCAATTGTGAAATAACCGCAGACAAATTGAACACTGGAACTCCCACTGCACAGAAATTGTGTATATGCGTTACTTAATTTATTTAATGGCGGTAATTTTTTAAAATTGCAATTAATTCGTTAACGTGTTAGGTCATCGCATTAATTTGCCAACACTCGTAAAAACCATTACATTTTGTTGCCCTTAAAATTTCACGATTTCATGTGCCGATTTATTTTCACAACTTAGACTCTCACTAACAGTACAGTAATTGTATTTGGTCTAACATCAGTAGAAAAAGTTTTCAAAAATTTGATTTTTCTGCACATATGAAATCTAGAAGCATAGGGCAAATAGACTGAAAACATACAATACATTCAGCCATTTTGACGCAATTCTAGAATGTAATAGACCAGAGAACACACCAAACTGCACATTGCATTCAGCACAGCTTCACATGCGAAGGGGCAATAAAAATGGTTACTGCAGGAGACCACCAGGTTGCCTTTGTACTACAAGGATGAAGACTATCCAGCAAGACCTGAAATGCAATAACCTATCCCTGAATGACGCAATTCATGTGGCTCAGAATCATCCAATCTGGAGACTGATGTTTGTCTACGTTTGGCACAATGCACTCCTAGTGGTGTATGCCAGGAAAGAAGAATAAAACGTTAAGTCAGTATTCTGTGCAGTGCACGTTGTTGGTAGAACAACACGTACTGTTGCCGCGGCCTGACGACAGCAGAGACTGATCATCACGCGGCAGTGCTTTCTTCACCTCACACTTTCGTCCATTTACTGTGTGCATTCGAATACCTTCAGAAAAACAACAAACGAAACATGCCCAGCAAGTATGCCAATGTAAGTTTTCCAGTACAAAAGAAACTGTTAATTGTAAACATTTGTTGAATAAGTGATACTATAATTCTTTACAACAAATCAGACTTGACATGTTGTGATGGTATAGTCAGTGGTGTGGACACACATCATATGGAAATAAGTGAAGGCAAGAAACAGGGGGCTCTAAACAATTTTGGCAGCATTGGTCCAAAAAGGAACCACATCTATCAGTAAAATACCAATCAATATTGAGCCTGGAGAGCTATTCAATGAAAACTGTTTATCTTAATGCAAAACTAACAATCATTATGCCTATAATGTTGGATCTATACAAAGTCCAGTTATGGGTTTTATCGCAAGTATCTCAAAATCAACAACTTACTAGTCATTAATCATGTAAACATTACTTGTTACCACTACCAGTACACAGTACATAAAACTGTAATGCTGGGTCAATTATAAACCTAAACCAAAAACCATGCAAAACCGAAATTATGGTTTTCAAGTTTTCTGATGGCATTCATTGTAATTTAGAGTGATATTCAGGTATAAAGTTCTGTTAATATGCAAGGTTACTATCAGATAAAACATTAAATTAAGCCCAAGGAACAGCCATTTTGTGCGATATTTGGCAAAAACCAACATTTTTGTTCATGGTTTTCAAACACCATGCAAATACCACTTGTTTTTGGTTTAATCTATAATTTTTTTGCTATATTAAGCTTGTAGTGTGATAAAACAGATAAAAACTATCTTGGACAAAAAGCAAATAAAAAGCCATTTTGTGCAGTTTTCAAAAACCGAAACCAATACCAAACCCACGGTTTATAACAAAATACCAATCA
>Ga0056129_1000248_pt1 | contig 12429 bp, 12 predicted proteins | sample WorMetLIZISLAND1_FD_71118 | JGI IMG/M metagenome (GOLD analysis project Ga0056129, IMG submission 71118) | Marine gutless worms symbiont microbial communities from Max Planck institute for Marine Microbiology, Germany - Olavius loisae LIZARD... ...
TGAACTTAGAAATCTAGACAGTTTCGATAGCTTTGCACGGTTTTTGAAGACAGTTCTTTTCAGTCGCTACTAGTGTGACCAGCGCATTAGAGGTTTTTCTTAAAACGAGATGCGCTATATAAATCCACGTTTTACTTACTTACTTACTTACACATGATACGGGGGCATCCTGGTGATCTCCCCCCTAGTTGTCCATCAATAATCTTAATTTATACTGCTCAGCACTATTGTGTAGTGCAGGTGTATTATCTTTTCTGTCTGTGAAATGATACGAGGTGGTAACTGTGAACATTTACTGTGCAGTAATTAAGACTCTGTTACAGCTAATTACTTCTGGCGTGCTTTCGGCTGCTGGCAGCCTATTCACGGTCAATGTCAGTTTGCTACGTGGTTTGGCTTGGTGTCATGTTGATAGAATCTCGCTGGAGGTGATGACGCTGAATCCGGTGTGTGAGAACGTGGAGACGTCAGAAGGTGTGCCGCTGACTGTGACCGGCGTGGCACAGGTGAAGGTGATGACTGAACCTGAGCTCCTGTCGACAGCTTGTGAACAGTTCCTTGGCAAAGCTGTACAGCACATTGAGCGTGTCATTCTCCAGACAATGGAGGGTCATCTACGCGCCATTCTTGGTACAGATCTCATAATAACGCGATTCTACTGGTCCAACACAACTGATGTCATATGTTTGAAATGTTTGCTTTTTTATTTGCATGACTTTTATAGAGTTCAAGACTTTATATTGTTTAACTTTTCATTTACTCTGAACTGAGCTGAGTTTCATGTGCAGCTGAGTACCTACGTAGCTGCATAATAATTTAAAAATACAATAGGAAACGAGTGCAAATAAAGATGATAACAGTAGTAAGTACGCGATGCACAAACTTGAGTTACAGACGTGATTGGTATTAATTGAGAGGGCAAAATTACAAATGATTCAAATGATTCTCTCGATGGAGAGGTGTGCAAGAACGTAACCTGGAAATTGCAGAAATGTTGTGGGGGAGGTGATAGAGACAGGAAGAAAAAGTAACGTTATGTGAAAACAATACGAAAAGTGATGTTTTGTAAAGCATGTCTGGTGTACACAATTGTGAAATATATCTGTTAATTTTTAATCACAACTAAAAGAATTAATGAGCACAAATTGTCAATTGAACGTTGCTGACATTACTGTCCATCATGCGGCGTGAACGTGCACATTGACGAGGTGATGTGTTCAGGTACGCTGAGCGTGGAGGCCATCTACCAGGACCGAGATCAGTTTGCGCAGCTCGTGCGTGAAGTGGCGGCGCCGGACGTCGGTCGTATGGGCATTGAGATCCTGAGTTTCACCATCAAGGATGTCTACGACAGCGTGGAGTACCTGGAGTCGCTTGGACGTGCACAGACGGCCAACGTCAAGAGAGACGCGGACATTGGCGTTGCTGAGGCCAACCGTGACGCTGGTATCAGGGTGAGTGGGAGTGTTGTTACGTTATGTTGCATTTGTTACTCTGACGATACATTTATGCTGGTGTTTGTACAACACTGGTACATGTGCCTGATAGAAAAATTTCACACTCCTCATTTGCAAGTATTTGTAAAGGCCCATGGAGATGTGAAACGAAGATCTCTAGGACCTGATGTGATCTGTGATGAAGGTTGAATAAGCCTAAAATCATCTTTATTTTGTAATGAATTACATTTGTCGTTGTTCCAATGGGGGCCTAGGCTTGTTCAGCCACTGTCATCTCTGTTCTGGTGCTGCATTCATAGAATATCTAGTAAATTCATGCATTTGTCATAGATTTGCTAATATTTTAATATGTTTTTATTGTAAAGTATTTTTGAGCCTAATTAGTCAGTACCGGAACGTGATGCATACAGTCACCTAAGCTTAGAGCTAAAACTGTGGACCTTGCTCTAGTCTGATCCAGTTGAATGTCATCTTGATGGCTTATTCACGCGAGATTGATGAGACACGTAAAGCTGTGCATTAACTGTTGATGAGATGATATCAGTGCGTGATGTGCATGGTGGCTGGCAGGAAGCCGAGTGTGAGAAGGCTAGAATGGACACCAAGTACGCTGCCGATACAAAGATCGCTAATTCCCGACGTCAGTATGAAATGCAAAAGGCTAACTTTGACATGGAAGTCAACGCAAAGGTTAGAACAGTTCGATATTTTCTAACTGAAACACTCTAGTATCATGCTCTTATCATCAGCTGTTTGCTGTTGCTGGCATTTACAATACAGACTGGACTGGCACTCTCCTTAGTGCCAGCACTCTCCTGAGTGCCATTGTCCTTCCGCTACCCCCAAATCCTTGCACCATTCTTTGTAGTTTAATGGACATGAGGTTGGCCCGTGAATTCATATTTTGGCTGTCAGGTTGCGATTTCATGTGGAAATCTAGATCTCTGATCTAATCTGTGTTCCAGATCTAGATAGGGTCTGTGGTCACTTAGCTTCAGTGACGTGCAAGTTGCCTACTTGCCGCATTTATCAAAATTCAACTGGAACTTTATGTGGTATCCTGCTGATAGTCAATCAGACCAAAGTCATAATCTACTCCTTATTTAAGAATGGGTAACTAAATACCTGCCTATAACGAGTCCACTTGAACAGTGAATTGTTTGTGTCCTCTTATAGCACATTGGACCAGTACATAATACAGGCCTCAGCACTGGCAGGTGCAGGCAATATATGCCACGTCGTGTGTTGCAGTGAGGGGTCCTCTTTCTTGTATTTATTGCACCACGGTATTTTATTGACGGCCCACTTAACAAGTCATCTTGTTGGTGACATCGCTGTTAAGTGTCTTTGAAGAGAGGCGCATAGATTCCCTACGCTCAAAGTATGCTAGGCATAAAGCAGACTTACACACAAAGAGTTCCTATCAACGATGAAGAGATATGTCATGTAGACTGCTCAGTCCGTGTATTTATTACAATGCTGTAATTGATCATTAAGCACTGGCAGGATGGCCGCATGGTCCTATGAACGACCTAACACCGGTGAAAAATGACAGCTCAAGTTAGCCGTAGATTTAACCCTTTGACGCCCATTGTAATGTTGCCATATGGTACACTGTTCAGCTATGCCAGACTGGGTTAAGCCATTATTTATAATTTTTGACATCCTGGCACTCTGACACTCAGCCCATGAGCGTCACAGTGCCCGGATGTCAAAAATTACAATTGACGGCTTAACCCAGTCTGGCATAGGATGCTTTATAGCTGTGGGTATCAAAGGGTTAAAGTTAATGGCAGACTTTGATATTTTTGCATCATCAGTTTACGCTGTTAATATGTAGAAAGCGGAAGCCGAGTTGGCGTACGAGCTGCAAGGAGCGAAGGAGAAGCAGAAGATTCGCAGTGAAGAGATGGAGATTGAGGTGGTTGAGAGAAGAAAACAGATCGAGGTGGAGGAGAAAGAGATCGCGAGGAAGGAGAAGGAGCTGATTGCCGTTGTGCGTCGCCCAGCCGAGGCCGAGGCTTATCGCATGGAACTCATCGCCGAGGGAAACAGGTATGTGACTTCTTTGTGATAAAACAACTGTCTCTGATACACAGTTTGATTTCGTATAAAGGAAATTTTTATATACGAGATCATAGCTGTATGTTGTATTGGACTTTTTATTATAATTATTCTGGGCTATTTAAAGTGGTTTGCTTGGTAGGTAGAGAACTTTCTTCACTGAGAATGAACGGGGTCTTTCTTTATGTACGACGTGTAGTAAATGTGCTTTGGCAGTTTGCAAGGTTCAGGTTGCCTGGCTTAGCAGTAACGCATTGGTCTTGGTCAATGTAGTTCCTTTACGTCGGGCCTGGTTAACTCTTGGATGGGTGACCGTCTGTGGGTGGGTAAACCATCTCGGTATGTAACCAGCCACCTAGGTCAACTCAGCCTTCTATCCCTCTGGGGTAGGTAAATCAAGTACCAGCCTTCCTGGCTGGGGTTAGGCGTGGTGTATTCACCTGTGTCGGGTGGCAGGTAACACTGTGTGATCCACATGGCAGGTGATGTCCTAGCTCTGATGTGGCTTCCCGCGAAGAGCTATATTGTTTAATATTAACTAACTAACTTCACCCGTAGACACTGTGTTGTGTGCTAAACATTCGATAGGACACAGACGGTGGAAGCAGCTCGCGCAGAAGCAGAGAAGATTCGGCTGCTTGGTGGGGCCGAAGCTTCGGCCATTGAGGCCGTCGGCAAGGCCGAGGCTGAACGCATGAGACTGAAGGCGTCGGCGTACAAGCAGTATGGTGAAGCTGCTATGTTGAGTCTTGTGCTCGAGTCACTACCAAAGGTGAGCTCTACTGATATCATTTGTACGCATGTTTGTGATACTGTTCTGTAAACTTAATATAAACCATCAATTACCTCTGATCTGCAGCATGTAAATAACTAGTAAGTAAAAGCAAAACATTGACTGTCATAGCGCATCATTGTAGGACCTCTAATTTGCTGGATGCTTTAGTACGTGTAAACAGGTACGTCTTGAATAGACGTTTAAAGCTGTCTCTGCCAATGACAGGATCGCACAGAATGTCAGGTGATGATTTCCATACTGACGGACTAGCCACAGTGAAAGCCCATCATGCTTTATGTGGTTGAAATTGAATTTATACTGCAGTACTGGTGGAATCTGACAATTGTTGATGGTTTTAGTCTGATAGGGCCTATAATAAACAGTTGAATCTCTGTGTGTGGTTGTCTGTAGATCGCAGCTGAGGTGTCGGCTCCGCTGTCAAAGACCGATGAGATTGTGTTGTTGGGTGATGATCGTGCGACATCTGAAGTGAGTCGCCTCCTTGCGTCTGTGCCGCCGTCAGTCCAGGCACTCACTGGTGTCGATATATCCAAGGTCTGCTCTCATTCTTCACTTTGATTGATTGACTCTGTACATACTTACTGTTTTGCCTTATATTAGTTGCTATTATTACTATTAGTATAAGCACCAGATTTAATGTGCCATAAGCTAAGAGCGACCAACATGCTATAGAAGAGTTAAAGGTGGTTGAAAACGTGAGATTTGAGACACTTGTTGAAGGAATGACAGCAGAGAAACGCCGGATGCTGATGCCAATGGTGCAGTTGCCGAGTGTTTTAAAGCATGTCCTCCGAGGTACTTAACAATCCTCTGGGAGCATTGATGACTGAAAGCAGTTTTGAGAATCACCAGTTGCTACCAGATTGTGCAGTTGTGTAATATAACATCATGTCGTTTATTTTGCACGAGTCGGTAATCTTTCTGTCCGGCATAAAACTAGCAGTTCAGAAATTTGACACTCACTGTTGCCATATGGGTACAGCTAGGGCATCCTGTGCCAGACCGGGTTAAGTTGGCATTTGTAATTTTTGACATCTGGGCACTCGGGGGGCTGAGCATCAAAGAGTGCCTGGATGTCAAAAATTACAAATGGCGACTTAACCCAGTCTAGCACAGGATGCTTTATAGCTGTACCCATATGGCAACAGTGAGTGTCAAAGGGTTAATCAGTCTTGCATTTTCATGAGTTTTCAGAGGCATAGGTTGCAGGTATGAACGACTGACTCCTCGGCTGGAATGTGGACTGATGCTGATGGAGTGCATGACAGTGTTGACAGTCCCCTCTTGACAGTTGACAGTCTACATGACAGTGACAGTCCCTCGGTGCGCAGGGATACTTGTAATAGAGGCGTTGGTTCTCAAATGTCAGGGAGTAAAAACCCACAACGTGATAACTCACCAGATGAGACTAACCAGCAAACTGTGTGGCCTCTAGGGTCAGCAAACGAAGTTGTCCATAAAGAGACCCATTAACTGTCTTCTAAGTCTTGAAAGGTTGTTCTTGAAAGAATTAATGATGAAGCTGTCACTGACTGATCATCAAGACTGTTCCATACATTAACAACTCTTTCAGAGAAAAAGTACAATCTGATGTCCAGGCGGCAACGTTTCTTCATCAGTTTAAGTGAATGACTGTCACGTCCACCCCCTGGTCGAGGTCCATGCTCCGGCTAGCTGTGGTCGTGGGCTGGAGGTTGACGGACAATCGATTCTACTAGTGACGCGCCGTCGTCGATAAAGACACTCAAACTCGTGGGAGATCGTTTTAAGCGATTTTCGATGGAATATACACAGAAATTCAGTCTTTAAACCACACGTCTAAACTACACGTGCTTTCGCTACTGTCTCTTGCGCTAGACTCCCTCCGTCTAGACAGGCGTCTAGACAATGACCTGATGACGTCAGCCCGCCGCGCTGACGTCAGCCTGCTGGCGCGGCTCAGGCACGCTCGTACAGGTGCTACTGTGGAAATTTCCTGGAAGACAAGGCCGCGGCTGCCGCGACATGACCTCTGGTGCGGCCATTGTTGTCAAATTCAAATAAGTCTTAAAATGATATTGTAGACAGACCATGAACCATTTTATGAGCTTCAATTAACTCAGCACGAGCATGTCTTTCGTCTAATGTCCATAGATTCAGTCTATTCAGTCTTTCAGGATATGACAAGGCTGTTAATTCAGGTATCATTCGAGTGAACCTTCTCTGAACACGCTCCAGTAATTCTTTATCTTGACATAGTGAGGGCTCAAGCTACTGTACAGTACTCTAAATGAGGCCGTACCAGAGATTTATACAGACTTAACATGATCTGTGCAATCTTATAAACAATCGAATGGTTTATAACACCCAACATCCTGTTTGCTTTAGAGTATGCCTGAATGCACTGGCGTGATGCTTTCAAATCATTCGATACAACAGCCAAATCCCAGACCACATCCAATACTTTACCATCCAATGTATTGTATGATCCATCGTGAAGTTATTATGTCCGAAATGCATAACTTTACATTTGTTAACATTAAACAGATCTGCCAGTCTTTGGACCACTGTAACAAAACATTCAGATCATCTTGCGACAGATAGTGCTGTTCCAATGATTAAATTCTAGCGAAGATTTTTGTGTCGTCAGCGAATTTCAGAATCCAGTTCACAGTACCATCACCTAAGTCACTGATGTAAATTACGAACAACGATTGACCTAGAAACTGTGCTTGAGGTACACCGCTCAATACCACATGCCAGGAAGACTTCATATGATTGATGCATACCCCCCGTTTTCTATCTGACAGCCAGACAACAATCCACTGTAACAGTTTACCTGAAATCCCATGAGATGCTAGCTTCAGTGCCAATCTACGATGTGGAACCTTATCAAACGCATTGGCATCATCCAGAAAATGGTATTGACAGGCTCACCACACCAGAGTCCAAACAATTTTTCACCTTGCCCATAAATGTCAGTAGATTCGTCAGACATGACCATTCCTTCCTGAATCCAAGTTGTGAGTTTACTGTTCTCCTCCAGGTGGCGTACCATTGCGTCACAAATTATCGTTTCAGAAATTTCACAAATCAGCCTTGTAAGACTAACAGGACGATAATTATCTGGCATGTGAAAATTAAGGGGTTTATAGTAAGCTAGGTGGTTGTGGTTCGTTCTGTGACTTGCTGAGTCAGTGATGTCATTTGTAGGTGATTGGGCGCATGGCTGGTGCGTCGGTGACACCTGAATGTGCAATGCTGTAAAACCGTTATGTCTCGCGGTTTTGTGTGTAAATTCATTTTTGTTACACAAAACCTGTCAAAGAGTAGAGTGATTTTACCGATACAACAGCTGAAGTAAGAGTCTTCAAGTCTTCAGTTATTTTGTGATTTTGTCTGCCACTGTGCGTGTGTAGACATTATTGCATGCGGCCTGATGAATATAAACAAAACATACTGCTTCTGATGACAGTGATGGACCTGTTGGTTTGCAAATGAGCATTAATCGACCCTGAAATGTGTCAGTCGACACGTCCCTGTATCATTCTGTCTAGTCCGCAGTTTTTCAAAATGCTTCTGTAGCAGTTCTTGATGGTGGTCGGTTCTATGATTTGCTGAGCTGATGGTGTAATTTGTAGGTGATTGGTCGTGTGGCTGGTGCGTCCGTGTGATGCCGACCGACTCAGTTTGCTCGACAGTCTACAGATGTTTTATATGTCGGCCATCAAGCGTCGTACTGTGTTATTGTTGTATGTCATGTGTATCTGTCCCTGTACAGCTAACTATCTCGTCTCGTATTTCCTATTTCTTCGCCTTCTTTCCTACAGTTGTTGTTGTCGGGGTTTTGCCATCTCTCTGCAGTTTTACAGTCAACGCTGAAAATCGACCCACGATTTTCGTGTGCGCATAAGTCCATAAAAATTTCTGGATGTGCGTGACATCGTTAATTTCGTTGCTGTTTGAGAAACTGTAGAAACGCTGTCACTTTACAGCCAGCTGCATGAATGAGTGACTGAAAATAGCTCTGGTTTGTGGTTCAGCCTTTAGCTGTAACTTGGATTATTTTAACCTTTTTCATGTACGAACGAAAAAGATAATAAAACTAATGAACTAATGAATTTTCATCACCAAAATGCAGGTCAGTTTGTGGCTGTAACGTTTGTACTGCTTGCCCACTAAATCTGATGGCATCTGTATCACGTTGGCGTGTTGGCAATGCTGACTACTATCAGTGTTGCCAAAATAATTTGTTGTGGCAGTCATTTAAGTACAGAAGCATAGCAGACGGACCGTTAATCCATCCATTCTCGACGTTGTAGTTGTTGACGTCTGGCAGTCACTACATCAGGTTGAGTGACGGCTGGACGTTGTGATTGATAGTAGAATGTGCTGCGCTCTATACAGTCTGTCGTAGCGGTACGTACGGTCGTGGTTTATATATCGCGTTGGCATGTGTCTAATGCTTGACTGATGCCGTGTCGTCGTCGAGTCGTTGTGTTATTCTGATGGTTGCCTTCATCAATTGCAGCATCGCTTCACCTCTCCAGTCAGCACTGCGTGAATAATGCTTAGAGCGGCGAATGTTTTCGGTTTCAAAAACTTGGTTTGGTTTCTGTCGATATTTTTTCGAAAAATCAGTTTCTGATTCGGTTTTAGAAAGACGACACTTTATTGTGCTTTTTTATCAGAAAACAAACCAGTACAACACAATTCAACACAGTTTTATCACATTACTGGCTTATAACAGCGCACAACTTATAATAAGCGAAACCAAAACAACAGCCGGTATTTCCACAGTTTCTGAAAATATGCAGCACGGAATGGTTTTCAGCAAATGCTGCACAAAATTGCTGTTTTTTTGCTTAATCGTTTTTCTTTGGTTGAAATCTTGCACATTAATTTAACTATAGCTGAACAAATGTCGCACTTAATTACATTGAAAACTGTCAGAAAATTGTCTGAAAACAGCTGTTTCAGTTTGGTGTGTTGTTTTATAAACCCTACATTTGATTTAAAAACCGATCTGGCACTATTTAGACTGGCCAAGGACATTCTTTCTCAGCTAGAATGTCTAGTCTCTTGTGTTTCACATAGTGTTGCTGTTAATTGATTTGATTTAACTTATACTAGATTCAAATTTCTGTATCGTTTGTGACATTTCCGTTAGTGTGTAATAACGTAGAGCAGTTGTAGACATGTTTAGTCAGTTGCCGCAACTGTGGCTGTGGACTTATAAATGTGTAACATTTAATCTGCTGAAGAAAATTGAGATAAAACTAAAACTTGTTGACAAAACAACGGGAATACAAACGTAAGAAAAATGTTGACAGTTTTTCATTTTGATTTTAACGATATTAAACTTGGGGAATAGTGACAAGGATTTATCAGCTGAGATAAGGTCTAACTGATTGGACCTTGCTACTGCAGTTTATTTGCTGAAGTCTGTACAGATATAAGGATGTTAGTTGTATGTAGCATATTAGTTTGAGGATGAAACTTAAACACTGTCCTAAGGCATTTTAACTGTAGATTTTACACTGTTGCTAGATAACTGATACGTGTAATGTTGTTTGCTGGCTTTGTGCAATTTTAGCTCAGAATTGGGTATAAAATGCATTTTTGCTACAGTTCATTTGCATTAACTGAACTTCATGGATTTGAAGAGCCACATCAGCGACGACACGTTGCAGTGTGCAATCTGTGTTTAGAATTTAGATGTAGTTGCATCTTAGCAGTCAGCTGCAAAGTACTGTGCACTTTTGTGTATGTAATTGAACGTGGACGACTCACCTTGTCTGTGGTATTCTCGAATGTAGATAACCTATAAATTGCATACAAGTGAATATCTTGAGCATTGTCAACTGTTGATGATAACATTGTACAACTTGCAGTGATCAAGGCTGACGATGGTGTCTCCTGCAATACGGTGGCCATGAACATGGAATACTCGGGATTTCTCCGAACATGGAAAACTCATGGAATTCCGCACAACATGAGGCAAAAATTGTAACAAACAAAATATTTTTGGTTCATCATTCAAATATTTCTGTAAAACTTTGGACGTGAAATGAACAGTCTCATGCACTTCTGTCATGGTCAGGTTGCGGGTTGTCCAAGCTGTTGGCATTTATATGGAATGACCCTTGATTGAAGGTCATTATTACAATTAGTCTGTTGCGATAACCTATGGAAATGTAAGTTTATAGCTTTGGAAAAGTCTAGAAAACTCGTGGAATTTTTTCCAATATTTAGTGGCCACCCTTTATAATGAAGCAGAACGGCACAGCAACCATTGTGTCCGACTGTCCTTCTGATATCGCCATGGTTCTCCCATGTGAGCCTCTGTGGCTCTACTGATGAGCCTTGACTCAATTACAAATTATTGTGTATAATGTTGTTGTGCTGTGTGCTGTTGAGTTTCATCATGCACTCGTTCTTGTTGTTATCAATTGTTTGTTATGATTTTCTTACTAGTTGTGTGTGTAAAGATGCATAATGGCTTCTTCAATCATTTCATGAGTTTTTATACGTGGAGAATTTAAAGATCCGATACTTTAAAATTATGCTCTATTATCGAAGCATATTTTCAGTGCCTGGCTCTTGCCGTCTTATCTTTTGTACACTCTAGGGCATTAGGCGTGGACGTAGAGTAACAGGTCTGTGGCTCAGTGGTGATAACAGACGATAACGATTGACACAGATGATAGTTGAGTCCCAGGTTGGCTTGTGTTGAATGTGCATTAATGTTATTGTCTTATTTTTTGACCTTTGGTAGATATAGTCCCGAGGGGATTCATACATTAACAAAAACTACAGCAATGAGTACAGATCATCAATCCATGCAGTCGGTGGCTGGCAAGCTGTCACGAATTAACACGGCATTGAAATTCTGGTACAAATTGACTGTTGCAGGCCAGTGTCCGGTGCGTGGAGTTAAGCAGGAGCAGTGTATGTGAATTGCAGTGTTGTTCTGAGTCGAGTATACATTAATTACCCAGGTTGACATCTAGCAGTTTTGGGTTTTATCTTTGTTATTTGCTTCATGGTTACCATATAGAGTGAAAAACTGGATTAGCCCATTACTGTCATTACGTTGTGTTTTCCAAAGATTTAATCGACCTAATTTGAGTTATGAAGCATTGGCAAACTATTAGTTATGTCTATCTATATGTTAGTTATTCCAGAATCAGAAGGAATGTGAATATTAATTGTACTATGACACTCTGAGTAGATATTCTTTAGTAGTGCATATGTAACTATGTATAGAGTGGCTTATGTAGTTGCTGTTCTATTTAAATAACTGACATATGACAGACTGGCTGTAAACCAATAAATCCGTATATGTACTATTGTAAGTTGCTGCCATTTTTATTGTTATGTCTTTATGCGACAGTACTGAATACTTACTGTGTGTCATCGCTGCTGGACGCAGTGATAGGTATATCACTGACTGTCTGTCTGTCCATCTCTCCGTCACATTGTGATATGATTTCATCAAAAGACAGACCGACCAAATGGTGGTCCAAAGACTAGTTTTCGGCAATATAAAGATGTTGTAGTAATTAGAAGGGTATCAGCCCAAGCAAGCGAGGCGATTTTCTACAGGTACCCTCATTCGGGTGCTAGATGACACTAAAGTTACTATAGAATGTGAATATGAAGTCATATGCTATCTATTGAATGGTGTCATTTCCAATAACCTCCATATATTGTCCAACTTAATTTACTTAACGTCTAGTGTACTGTGCTACTGCGCGCTGACGCACAGTCCCTCGGCGATAGCCGAGTCTCTTGTCACTGTAAATGTGCGAGTGTTTTGCTAACTGGTATGTCTTTGTTGTGTTACACTCTGCTAATGTCTAATGCCTGCTGTGGATATGTAGTGGCTGAAGTTTCGTTTATCCGTTGTTTTATTGCATTACATTTCTACTTGGAATGGTTTTCTCTCTGTCCGATTTAGTATCAAAATAGTCGTCATATCCTGTCTCAAAAATTGCTTTGTTCGTTTTTCCGACACCGAGTGTAAATGTCTGCTGCTTGGTGTGCTTGTCAGGCAAACATCTGCAGCTTATAATAGCTTATCTACAGCTATAGCGTCAGCTTTCAGCATCAGCTGTGTTTATGTACACC
>Ga0056129_1000252_pt1 | contig 12378 bp, 7 predicted proteins | sample WorMetLIZISLAND1_FD_71118 | JGI IMG/M metagenome (GOLD analysis project Ga0056129, IMG submission 71118) | Marine gutless worms symbiont microbial communities from Max Planck institute for Marine Microbiology, Germany - Olavius loisae LIZARD... ...
ACGTCTAACGTTGCGGTCATTGGAACCAGTAAATTATAAGTTGCCAATATTAAAACCCGCAATTTTATTAATGTGACAAGATCAAAATGTCCATCCTATGTGAAATATTTTCATCAGTCATTTCGTTGCGCCGTAACGTTTGTTCAGTCTCCGTCATTTGACATGTTTTTCTTTCTTTGCTGACCACCAAGACGGCCCACACAAACGACTGCATGCACGTCAGGTGTGGGCTGATATTGTTTAGTGTTCTGGAGTAAGCTTGCAGAAATTAACTAAGATCAGAGAACATACAGTGATGATAGTGGAGAAAATATAAATTAAGTTCTAAGTTCTACGAGTGTACTAATTGTACAGATGTGTTTATTTCCAGTGACGCTCGAGTTACATGCCACATGGTGAGCTTCGTGTTTCGCGAAAACATTAATAACAATGAAATTTAACACTTTGTTTTTCGTCTTTTTGTTTCTTCGACGTCCTGTTTTCGTTCATAATACAGTAAATGCATGCAATCAAAATTTTTTTTTTAAACTAGAAACAGTAAAATAGACTCGAATAGACACACATGCTGATTATGCACATCCTGTAAATCGTTTGGACGACACATTTCTTCCTTCCTAAGCAATTTGCACTTAGAAATCTTGAAACTTCAACAGAACGTCAGAGACCTTTCAGAACACAGCAAGACTGGGTTCCTCGCTGTCGTAACACCGTACCCTAGAGGTACTGTGACTTCCATCGAGTACGGTGGGAGTCATAATACGGGTTGTACGGGTTGACGGGGAGCGGGGAGTTGAATCCCTGCTATTTTGACGGTCTCTGCTTATCTAATTTCCGACCCAAGGAGGGCTGACATAGGGGCTCTCGTTCACAATTATGTCTATGATGTTTAAAAAGCACACGCCACTTCTAGACTTCACTTCCGATGTGGGGTTTATACCTCCCATCACCCCCTGAGCTCCGTCGACGCCGCTCCCGCACTGCTCTGCTCTTTTTTGACAAATTGTAGTTTGCTCCAATACTGCATAACGACCAATCATTAACACGCGCAGCGCAATACTATGCTGCAGTAACAACGCTTATAAACGAACGTGAGACATCGTTCCCAGTTAAACGAAGTTAATCCGGACAAAAAACGACCTAATAAGAACGACGTCATGCGGCGAACCTGCGTACTATAGATAGGTCGTCAAACGCTAATGTTGGTAATGGTGGATAGGTCCAGCACACAGCCGGTTAACCGACGTGGGAAACCATCGAACGAAAAACCTCTCTGAGTCGCTGGTGACGGCAGTGGCTCAACATGCTGCACTTGTCAATCTACATTCAGTTGTACATTATGCGCGAGCGCGTCCATTGACTACATAGGCCTACCAGCGCTAACGCATAACGACCCGCGGTGCAGCGTAAGTAAGTTAGAACATTTCTATAGCGCTAATTACAAAAAGTCACTAGGCGCCGTGGTCCTATAATCCAAACAAAGGGGTCTTTAATCGCCGTTTGTCAGATTGTCTTAGTTCGGTTGGCAAAGAGTTCCACTGTCCACACTCGTGAACCAGCAAGTAGGTGGTCCTTGTACGTACAGCGATCTTGAACAGTACTCGTTGTCGTACAGGTAACCAGTGGAGCCGTAGTAAGGCTGGCCTGGTGTGATCACGGCGCCGTAAACCGGATACAAGTCGCACGCATTACAGTAATCCAGTCGATTCGACACAAATGCATGGACTGACGTCTCGGCGGCTTTTGTCGACACAGACCGAATAATTAATTGTACGCAGTTGCCGCAACTGCAATAGGTAATAGCCGCCACGGCAGACAGCGGCAACATGTGCGTCTATATCACCGCCCCGTCATTCAGTACCCATTCAGTACCCAAACTATACAAGCAACTGTTCTGTATTTCTTGTCACGCTGAGGCATTCAGAACACGTCAAGTCTTACAGACGATTGCGCTTATACCTTTATACGTTACCGAAACCGAATTTATCCGATATTATCGCCAAGTCTCGGAATACAAATTGTATGGAGAGCAGAGGTTTGGTCAGACGACCATAATTACATTTGCATTATTTTGCCAAAAGAAAGGTCAACAGAGGTCAGTTTTTCGCAATGAATGGTCTCTGCTTTAATACTCACGTGCAGGCTGACTGCGCGTGGTTATACACGGTGGGACCCTTTGGCTTTTATCGCCATAACTCTACTGCTGTCATAACGCTGCAACTCTCCAACTGCAGTTTATCGTTTGACTGTTCTCGTGGACATAAATAAATACAAGCAAAATAACGACGATGACGATGAAATACGATACGATACGATAGCAGAGTTTAACGTGAAATCGGCTTTTTAATACATAACCGGCATTGCAGTAGGCGTATGTCTACTGTGCAGTGTGACTCGCCGTCACACGATTAACCGGAGATTGTGACTGGATTTCTTGTGACAGTTATAATCAATCAATCAGTTCATCATGTACACGTCGAGATTGTTTCATCGATATGGAGTGGACGCTGCACGACCATACAGATCACGCTCGCAGCGTTTACGACGAATTCATTCACTGACACTGTCCCTGAACAATGGCATGGGCCGGTGATCAGTTTTGTCTTGGTTTGACGAAAATCGATCCATTTATGACGAAGACATGTGCGGAAAATGATTTTTACATTTTCGTTCCCAGTGACCTTGACCTCAAATTTATTTTCCTAGTTATTCTTGTTCAGCGCTATGTTTCCACTGAATTAGAAGTTTTTGTGACTTTCCTATCCTATTTCGAGAAAATAGGAGGCACGAGACGGATGGACAGGCAGACAGAGAGACAGACAGACGTACGGGGTGCAACGCTTATGCGATCCCTACTAGGGAGAGCCGAGTAATAAACAGTTAACAAACCGCAATCATTAAGTACGAACAGAGTGTTATTACAAGGATACGTGAAAAAGTCAATAGATGTCATTATACAATATGCGTTTAAAAGCTGACTAGTTAGGAACAATATCTCACGAGTTAGCCATGTGTCCTCGCTACTGGACTTTAGTGAAGGCAATATCGTAGATATTAATGAATTTAACCGGAATTTTATAAACAAGCGTAGGCCGTCAGTAGATTGCGCTCAGCTGTGGACGGCAAAGACGAGATCGGGTCAGTGAAAGTGGCCTATGACCCGACCTGACCTGACCATGCAAATTGCAGACTCTGTAACCCGATGACCAGGCGAACTAGTGACCACGTTTCCATGCATCACCGGTGAACGATATAGCGTATCGCGTGCGAGCGAATGTAAACTCGGTTTCGTGGAGTCGACACTGATGGATATTTCAATATCTTTTATCAAACCAACTAAAAGACCAACGTATGCAGACGCAATTGGATTTGTTCGCGTGCTGCAAATTAACTGCCACCAAAACACACTGCGTGTCGTATACTCGTATCGTGACTCGTGAGAAAGTAATGGCGATCATCATAAACCAAAATATAAATCTGCGATTCAGCTGCATGTGCAGAATAGACTGTATCATTTTGGCTTCAGTTTGACGTAAATCGATTAATTCTCGCCGAAGATATGCACCGTGAACTTTTCACACAGTCGTCCCACTCTCGCATGCATTCAAAATGTTTGGTCATGGAATGATGCCTTAAAAATTTAGTGTCGAAATTTCGAACGACTCAAGATAGTCAAGAACCATCCTGTTTACAGATACCGACCAACATATATATCTATACCGGCAATAGGCCTATGCAGAATACAATTATTTATTGAATACGCACAAAGCAGCGCAACATAAAAGCAGTAAAAAATAACATACACACAATACTACAAATTAAAGAGTTAAAAACATACAAACTGTTCAAACGAGCTCCAGACGGAAAACTGAACACAGTTCGTTGTAACATTCGCAGCACAAAGTTTATAACGGCTGCAAAGAGCAAGATGTTCATTCATAGTCAAACTAGCCAAAAGTTGCAGCAAAACACTTGAACTGGCCTGTAGTTACCTGTCACTAACTGCTACTGTATACAGTGTGAAGCGAGTGTATAACCTACCGGTGCGAAAATTGACGACAAGATCAGTGAGAAAGAAGGAGTCGGAGACACAGTTGAAGACGATCCATTGTCGGCTGAGGTCGTCATTGAAGAACGATATGGCGACCGGAAGAACGATGAGATTCGACAACAGAAGAGCCAACATAAACACGTCCCAGTAGAACCTAAACAGCAAATTTAAACGGCAATGCTATAGGCAGTAAACGGTTAAAGTTATACAGACAAGACGCTAAGTTGTCGGGGTCACGTGACGTCATCGGTCGCGTGACCATTTGATATCCCGCATACCATTTCCTATTGGTAGTCCTTTGGAATGGAGTTTTTATCTCCAGTCGTTTTCAAGATATTTCGCTCTAAGCCTATTGGGGTCACGAGTTTGACCTTTCAGGGTCACGTGACGTCATCGGTCACGTGACCATTTGATTCTACGTAGGCCATTACCTATTGGTGGTACTTTAGAACCAAGCCTCTAACTCCAACGGTTTCCGAGATATTCAACGGCGAATGGTTGACAATGGTTGACATGACCTTGATACGACCTCTAAACAAAAACAAGGTCATTCATTTTAGTACCAATCGATTTCTCACATACGACTTCCTATAGGCTTTCAATAGTAACTTTTGCTCTAGGATGCACCGTTTAGCCATAATGCATTCCGTACAGACGACAGACACACGCAACACAGTAGCATAAGCGCGACCGTCGGCGACCGTACTAAGTACGGTCGGCTAATAAAATCGAAGTGATGAATTCAAGGTCCAATGGCGGTGCAGTGACCATAGGCCTACGTACGTTGACACGATACATTAGAACATGAACCATGTGCATATCCACTGAATGCAACATACAGCGAACGTTAACAAGAAAACCTAGTCGACGCAAAGGTAAACGCGCGACAGCACTGCGTGTGTAAAAGGTCCTAGCAAATGCGCACGTTGTATTTCAAGACACCAAGCTCATCGACGCACGTCGCTACCAATCGACATTCGACAGCCGATATGCAACTTCATATTGGTGGTTGATAATAACCGTGGTCGTATTACGTACCGTTTGCGAGTTATTTTCGCGTATAGATGTTGAAAATCGCCATTTGCGCCCAGCGCCCACTGTATTCTGATTGTAGAACCTGGCGGAGTAACGCCCAGAAATATCAACGTAATTACACATCCCTGAAAAGATTTAGTGGACTACAATTCTGTCTCGACAATACGGGTCTATCTTTATCTGTTTAGCTGTTGTTGCCTCCCATATTTGCGAAATCACGCGAACGAAATTCCGAGAAAATTCGAACTTCTAGTAGTTCAAAGTCATCCAAGGTTATCAACCTCGGTGCCAATCAAATGTGCATATACAACTTCCTATTAGTCATACAGTGTAAGTAGTAACTTTAGACTATCTCGTACCATTTTCGAAATATTGACGCACAAAGCAAGAAAATAGCTTGTTTTCCATCCCACCGTTGTCAATTACGTGCCATCCGATAGAATTCCTGGATGAAACCTATCCCGCAAAATCTAGAGGGATGGGGCTACTACTCTACCGGAAAATCGCATACCGTTTTGGAGTGATTCACCCATGTAACGGGTGGACAGACAGACGGACGGACGGGCGATAGCAAGTAGCGCGGTCTGCATATATCCTGTTGTGCGCTCTAAATAACTTAATTCAAGAATCAGGAGGCTCAACAGATTCAATGCGCCCTATTCACTCACGTCGATCCACTGACTTGAAAGGGGAATCAATCAACTAATTGCTAATTATAGAGACGTCTCTATCAGCAGCAGTAACAACTGATGCGCCTGCGGCGGAAACTGCATCGCGAGTCGGACAAAACTATACGTCTTTGTGATGTGATGCGATGACCTTTGAGCAAGCACACTAATAACTCGCACTGTAGAACTAAACAAATCCTCCTTCTGGTGGATGATGAAAAAACGTCATACACTGATAAATGTGTAAGTGTGTGACGTCATTTTCTTCATCATGCGACTGTAGCCCATATCTCGCCGACTTCTATGTGCTCGTGTTGAAGTTACTGGTCACCAGCATCTGTGATCTGCCATGCGTCAACTGTCTGTTGCACGTGTTCACAACAGCACCTTTGGAAACCGTTCTTTTTCTCTCGCCCGACCAAAAGTCTGGAGATCACTGCCATTATGGGATCCAGCTGTCGACTCCGAACATTTTTTGTGGAACTTGAAGTTGAAAACACACCTGTTCATGGATATTCGCGGAATGTTAACGCATTCCATTACGGGTGTTTTGCATTGTTGCGATGGATATTTACTTACTTAATTACTTACTTACTGAAGATGCTCTGACAACACAGAGTTAGGCACGAGCTGCTCGAATCTGTAAAGATCGGGAAAGGAAAGACACTTTCCATAGCTGGATATGATGTAGTAGCGGGTGCATCTATAGACACCTTCAGGTGTTGTCATAACGTTCTTAAGTTCCTAATTTAGGCCTACCACCCGCGTCTGCCATGCAAACTTGTGACTTTAAACTGTCTGTATTCTCCATCTACGACAAGAAACATCTGCTGCCGTCGAGGGGCCGCGCGTCAGCGGCATACTGTAAAACTTCTAATTTAGAACAAGTTACGTCTGCCCTCGGCCTGTATTAGAGACCAGGCTTCTATTAAGACATTGTCGCTTGTCATATCCGAGTATTAAACTTTTTACAGAGTGTGCACAATTGCAGTTACCGTACACCATACAATACGAAACATGTTTACGGGTACTTTTTAATACAGTTGGATACCCGGCTTATATTAGAAAACCGGCTTCTCTACAGGGCGCACCAAAAAAGTAACCCCATAGGAAAAATTCGATATCTCTGGAATAGTAGTAATGTTTTTCGCCAAAGTCACAGCACGTACAGATGAGGATTCAGGCCACATATTCTGTAAGTTTCATTACAATATTTAGTTGCGTTCAAAAATTATAACTATTTGAACTTAAATGTACATTTTCAAAGTGAACAATTAAACTGCGATTCCGACTTAAAATAGCCTTGCTGATATTTAAGTCGCCAGATTTCAATCCATTGGAGTATCACGTGGGTGCTATACTGGGACGCTATACATGCCAAAACCAACAAACATTGCCGAGCTGAAGATTGCCTTGCTATCAATATGGAATGATTTGTCACAGGAGTTCACTGATAAGGCAATCCTGTCACTTCGAATGAGATTTCGATTTTGTGTTGCTACACCTGACAATCACTTTGGACACTCAGTTTAAATACCGAGAGGACAGCTGACATTCATTACTGAAACGTTTGGAGTGTTAATGAAAAAGTTGTGAAAAGTTTGATTCGTTATTAAGTATAAGACTTACGGAATATTCAGGACGCGACTGCAAGTTCACCTAAAAAGTGAATTTTAAAGTTTAAACGGTTGTATCTATTGAACCACACGTGTTATTTTAATAAAATTTGTACGATACGTGGAACGAATCTTCAACAGTAACCCTTGCAAATTTGGTAAATACAACTGTTACAATTCCATAGATATAGAATTATTCCAGTAGGGGTTATTTTTTGGCGCGCCCTGTATACCTAGGCCCATTATAAATTTACCGTATTACACTGAAGGTTCAGTAAATGAATTAAGTGCAGCTGGATATTATAAAATGCATCGTTTTGAGCTACTTGACCTTAAAAACGGGTTAGGGAATAGGGAATCATTCAAGGTGATTGGAAAATGACACCATTCGATAGATCGTATATGACTTCCTATATTGATGTTCAATACTAATTAGGCCTGTGGCTTTATCTTGCACCATTTTTGACATGTTTGATTCGAAAAATATTATGCATCGCGAGATTTATCTAAGAACTGATAGGCTGTAATCAGTAATCGATATATGGCGCAGTAGAGCGCGACTTAAAAGCGTGCATAACGGGTGTCGCAGCAGGACTCACAGCTGTCAGCGAAGGAGGGCTACAAGACACTCACTGTGTGTTCCGGCTGCTGCTGCTCGTAACAGAACTCTACACAGTTTCCCATTCTGTCGCAGACTGCAGTGCCAGGTCAGCGCAGTTTTGTCCTCGGTCAGAAACACTTGCGGTGCGCTCGCGCCAGATGCGACGGAACTCGTGCGTTCGGGTACGCGCCTATGTAGGCCTACTAAACTGTAACGTAAATGGGGACTTGCGCGTTTTTCCACGCAGTAAGGTGTTAAAGAGTACGTCTGCTTGTCCGCTTGTCAGCTGTTGAATACAACATTTTCATATAGCCTAAGTTGTGTTATCGTCACACACTTCACTTGGATCGACTTAAAGTTTAACTGATTGAGTGCGTTGGAGTAAGCGAAATGGCTGTGTGGCTATAAGAGCTTTAGAACGTACTATAAAACAATCTCAATTTGAATTTTGAATTTTTACACTGCTGCTATGTCGGCCACGTGTTCGACTAACGCAGAGCCATAGCAAGTACTCAAACATACACTATACAACCATCTACAGGCAGCGGGTTGCCGATATCATACCGATCAATTCTTTGGTCCGTCTTACACTGAATACGCAAGAAAAGAAGATAAAATCGACCGAAGAAGTTGCTTATATTAATGAAAACTATGAAAACTGATAGAAAAATTGGTCGCATGCGACGCGATCCCAAAAGCATAGTCAAACACTCTACCAACATGGATATACGACGCATTGCAAACAGCCGTCGTTCATAAATACTATTATAAAATTATTATCACCATTGCCGCATTCTGATTGGTCGGTATGATATCGGTACCACGCTGCCAGTAGATGCGTTTAAACCTATTTACCTTCTTATTGAATTTATAGTCCTGGAACGGACAGAATTTGAATGACGTCATTGGGATCGCATTTTTCCAAATGGCTGTGACATACAGATCTGCTCCGTGTCCGCAAATAAGGTTAATTCTGTAGGTCGTACGTGGCATGCAACTCCCTGTCACTCAATCAATAGCTCAAGCGCTGTAGTCTCCCAATGTTATTTTTGCATTTACCGCACTAAGCGTAGGCGTATGCAGTGCGCGGACTGAACTGTCGCAAGACGTTTGACTTACTCTCTATCTCTCCCTTTGTAGCACGTCCGTCTGTCTGTCAATCACACGCCGTTATTATGTCGAAACAGCTAAACATATCTTTAGCAGCCGTGCCTGTACTAGTAGTCCCATTATTCTTGCTTTCTGAGAACTGACATTCAGACACTGACATTCTTGACAGGGCCAGTAACACAGGTGGGCATGAAAAACTTGTCATTCGGCCAATAAGCGCAATACCTCGGAAACGATGTATCCATTGTTAGGCCATTGTCCGTTTGTGAGAACTCGTATGTGATCTATAGAACCACATACTCTCTCTCTCGTCGATGACCTCGAGTGACCTTCAAACTTTCACACGCCATTTCAGCTATGCCCGAAACGGCTCGGGGGACAATATCTCGTAATCTGCTGCGTATATCGCCAAAATAACTCCAATGCGACGATCGCATGTTACGTCTTACCATTCACTGGAGTCTGTTATTGAACTGGACTTGAAACAATGTTGAAGGTCACTTGCAGTCACATAGCTCTAAGTAGTATTCATGTAGGCCTGTATCTTCTGTATGAATGAATGTAGGCACTTCTCAGTTCTCACGTATACTACAGAGAGAGTCTTTGATAACACACAGAAGCTGCGCAGACATCGTGCTGTTTGTCAGCGATAGCTCAGTTTCTTGTTATCGACAGGTCATCCCCAATATCTAGTTTGTCGTTCCCTCTACGTACGAGGCGCACAACTTGCCAAAGTTTCATAAAAATTCATTACAACTTTTTGAGTAAGCCTGTTAACAAACTTAACAGTAGGCCCATGGACGTCTATACGTTAAAATCGGGTGACTAATTTTAGGCGACCGTATTAACAGTGTTGCGTCCGTCGCCGTCACCGTCACCATCGTCGTCTGTCGTCTGTGACTATGTATTGTGGCTAAACGGTCAGCCTAGAGCAAAAGTTGCCCCTGACAGCCTATAGGAATTCTTATAATATGAGAAATCGGTTGGTACCAAAATGAATGACCTTAACCTTTGTTTAGAGGTCGTATTAAGGTCATGCCATCCATTGCGTCACATTCGCCGTTGAATATCTCGGAAACCGTTAGAGATAGAGGCTTGGTTCCAAAGGACCACCAATATGAAATGGCCTGCGCGGAATCAAATGGTCACGTGACCCTGAAAGGACAAACTCGTGACCCCAATAGGCTCAGAGTCCAACATCTCGAAAACAGCTGGTGATACTATTTAGCAACAATCGCTAATTGCTATACTCTGCTGTGAGGCAGTCAGTACGGTCGGCTATCCTAGCGACAGCTTGGCTTCTTGTTGCCTAAGCTGCACAGTGTCGTCGAAATTGTAATTTAGATCAGTTTCGCCCAAATCGTAATTGATATGCTTAAGCTCAACGTTTTTTTACCGCCGCGAAAATCTACGCAGCGTAACAGGGATTCGAATCGAACAGTGTGTGTGCGCGCGCGAAGTCCGAGTGAAATATAGGGCCTACTAACGGTGCAGCTTAGCGTCTCTCACTGCGTGTCTGGCTGGGGTAATCCGCGCATTATTTTGGAAGGGAATCGGATTTAAAGGGAAGTTTGGAAAAAACGAGGAAACCGTGAGTGAATCAAGGAGGGTATTGTATCCCTTTCTGCATGGACCCTTCACATCTTCACATAAATTTTTAGCGCGTGACAGCATAATATAGCATGCTAAAAGCGGCCTATGTGCTGCCGCCCGCTCGTCCGTCATATGGGTGGATCAGTCAACAAGAAGCCAAGCTGTCGCTAGGATAGCACATCGTACTGCCTCAAGCACATTCGGGGGTCACGTGACGTCATCGGTCACGTGACTATTTGATAGTCCATATGCCATTTCCTATTGGTGGTCCTTTGGAACGGAGTGTCTAAATACAGCCGTTTTCGAGATATTGCGCTCTAAACGTATTGGGGTCATGAGTTTGACCTTTCAAGGGCACGTGACGTCATCGGTCACGTGACCATTCGATAATCCATATGCCATTTCCTATTGGTGGTCCGTTGGAACCAAGCCTCTATCTCTAACGGTTTCCGAGATATTCAACGTCGAATGTAACGCAATTGGTTGAGGTGACCTTGATACGACCTCTAAACAAAGGTCAAAGTCATTCATTTTGGTACCAATCGATTTCTCATATACGACTTCCTATAAGCTGTCAATAGTAACTTTTGCTCTAGGACGCACCGTTTAGCCACAATACATTCCATACAGACGACGACGACAGACGGACGCAACACTGTACGAATAGCGCGACCGTTAGTATACGGTCGGCTAAAAACGACTGATTATGTAAGTTCACCGTACAGTAACCTCATGCCCTCTAATTAACCCTCTAATATTTGTGAGATAAGTTCATCCAGAAATTCTCAGCGGAGGTGTCAAACGACGGTTGGGTGAGAGGATGAGGGGGGAAAACAAGCTAATTCTCTAGCTTTTACGCGTCAATATTTCGAAAACCGTATGATATACGTCCAAAATTAACATAATAGGAAATCGCATACGCTTTCGATTGGCTGCTGAAGTTCGAATTTTCTCGGAATTTCGTGTGATTTCGCAGATTTGGGAGACAACAACGGCTAAATGAAATAGACCCGTATTGTCAGCAACAGAATTGTAGCCCACTAAATGTACTTTTCAGCGATGCATAGATTACGATTGCATATGGCTCTGCAATCACAATACAGTGAGCGAAAATTTTCAACCTCAATATACGTGAAAATATCTCGCAAACGGTAATACGGCTACGATAACTATTAGCTGTCAATAGGAAATCGCATATCATTGATTTGATGTAGATTTCTTTGCTACGGGCCTTCGTACCCCACTACTTTCGTGCGCTTACATTTGCGTCAACTATAGGCTTTCTTGTTAAAATTCAGTTTGAAATATAGTGCGATATGCAAGGGCCAATTTAGCAGTGTCAATGACACTATCCCTTGAGGCTCACAAGCCCGGAATACGATGCGAAGGTACCTGAAGTCGCTGCATGGGTGAATGATCCAGTGACCAGTCGCCTCGTGTCGTAATTTCTCCTTTACCAACGCGTAATTTCTCCTTTACCAACGCGTTCTTGTTGCCGAACAGTTTCATCGCCAGTTTGTTGTCGGACACTTGGAAGAACGACACAAACTGGTCCCGTAGACTGGCCGCCGACGTCGCTGCATTTTCTGTTCCGGCGACGGCCGAGGCACCAGAAGTCGTTGTTGTCTGTCGCTGCCATATCAACTGTGTCACGGTGGACACGGCTGCAGACGGCGGTCGAGCAACACGGGCTTCGGTGTCGTAGAC
>Ga0056129_1000254_pt1 | contig 12371 bp, 11 predicted proteins | sample WorMetLIZISLAND1_FD_71118 | JGI IMG/M metagenome (GOLD analysis project Ga0056129, IMG submission 71118) | Marine gutless worms symbiont microbial communities from Max Planck institute for Marine Microbiology, Germany - Olavius loisae LIZARD... ...
TCACAAAACAATATGTTGCTTGCTGCGAAATTGGTCATTTTTTGTGTTCTGTGATTTCCCAAGGTAAGGTAGTTGCACTAGATAGGTGAGGTGGGAAATGAAACTATCTTTCTATGACGCATAGACTTACTAATAACTGTGCCAAAAATTATTGTAATCGGACACTTATTGTTAAAGTTATTGTAGAAAATGTAGTCACATATTTTTTTGGGGACACAGTGTAGATGTTTGCAGAATGTAGTGTCTAAAAACAAACATGCTATTACATTTGTTATTTGGTGGATTATCACTGTTTTAACCCTTTAATGCCTACTGTTGCCATATGGGTACAGCCATAAAGCATCCTGTGCCAGACCGGGTTAAGCCGTCATTTGTAATTTTTGACATCCGGGCACTCTGACGCTCAGCATGGCAACAGTAGGCTTTATAGGGTTAACTGATGCTTTTTGACAGTTTGTTAAAGATTTGTGAAAAGTATTCAGGACATACAAAACCAAACTGCTTCAGTTTTCTTATTTCATACTTTTTGCTGTTTTGTCATTGTATTGTGATTTGATAAAACGTGCATTTACATCGAGGTGTATTGTAAACTGATGATTAAAGCTGCTATTTACACTTTAGCAGAGAGGTAAGAACAGCGTGACCTGTGTGGCCCATTGTAAAGAACAGTACAGTAAAATGTAGATTTACATGTATATAGCACTTCTTGTTAGAAAACCTCTGATGTGCTGAAATGAACGTGTAAACAGCTGATTCAGTAATGGCATATTTCTTCTGCAGCTGAACATGAAAGTGCATCAGTCTTGGACTTGATATGTGTTAAGACTGCTGTGGTAAAAACATGCTAAAATTTAATTTCAGTATTATGAATATACACCTAAAAATGTTCCTCACGTGAATCAGTGCCCTGTCTGCCATTCCTGTTGTTACTACCAGTTGCGGCAGCTACGCTCTGTATTACAGTGCTTGTCCGAGGAGCTACCAAAGCAGTGACCCATGTATGTATCTGATGCCATCTCAGTTACTGCAGCTTGGTGCTGATTTATGTCACTGATGGTCTTTGGCGCTTGTCATGGCACTGGCTGATCCGACCGAGCACATCGTTCACTGCTGCCCGTCCTCATGCATGGAACAACTTCCATGATCCTGAACTGTCACTCAAAGCAGTCACCAAACATCTAATAAAACTTATTTGATTTCTGACAGTTGGAGATTTTAATGCACAAGCTATAAACTATTACTTAATCTCCTTATGCTAATCACATTTTTATCAACATACATCGTTGTCCACGTTGTCTGATATGGCCGCCAATGGACATTGGTTTCATCGTGTTCATGTGTGTTATGTTGAACCACATGTGCCTCTCATGTAGTTGACATTTTCCACACTGTGTAGTTACTGGTTGCACGTATTTATTCGAGATGTATATAATAGAATGTTTCATAATATTTTCTATGTACTGTTAATTAATTCTATGTACACTAGTCATTATTACAAGATTGCAACGAGCATACTAGTTACATCAGTGAACTAAGAGACGTGGGTCTCAGACCTGATCATGGTCATGACACCAAAAACCTGACCACTTTTTTGAGGTCTTCATATTAACCATCATGTGCATGTGTTCATGACCAGCTAACCTCTGACAGTCATTTTAACATCAATATCTCATGAAATGAAAACGGATGAAGAAAGAATTATGTCTTCAACTTGTCTTATCCCGCAACACGTGGTTTTGGTCTTGTGTCGATAGATTTAGTAAGCCAATAAACTGTAACATGTTCGATGCTATTGAGCTGATTTTCAGTTGCCAAAAGATATGTTCCCAAAATATATATAATAAACACGCTTTTTTCCTCTTGTATTCAATTAACATGTCAGAACGAATTCCTAGAGATATGTGATCAACAGGCAACATGAACAATAATGCAGATACAGAAGTCACCAAAGCAGCAGACACTGCTGCAAAATAACTGACCTAAACGATGTGGACAATTTTTCTGAAAACGTCATATTGAACCACTATTTGACATTAACATTTGAAGTTAGTTAACCAAGCATTATCCGGACAAACGACTCGATAAAACATGAGAATGTTAAACTACAAAGAAACACATGAACTGGCAACTCTTGGCATTAACTGTACAATTAGACGACGACTACCTAGCTAGGTGTGGGAATGTATGTGGTAAAGCAGTAAAACGCCGCAGAATCATAATACAAGGCAGCAAAAAAGAAATGATATCATACAGGTCATTGCAATACAACCATCGTGTTAATTGCAAACCACACTGATCCCTGTAGCCGACATTTACCTAGTTGATTATGTGTGTGTGCAGGAACTCATAATGTACAAATGAGTACCGTTTAATGTCCCGCTTAACAAAAGTCATTTTGGAGACATCTTTCCAGCCAATCTCACCTAATGGAAAACACCCAGAAATTAAGATAATGAAAGTTAAACAGAAAGTGTTACAGCCCCGAACAATACCTTACTGCATTTTTGGTACTGCTAACGATAACACTACGTTCTTTCTAATCATTGTATAAATTACGAAACTGATCACCAGGGTAGTGCCTCAGTATCTTGGCAGTGTGATCTTGCTATACAGAGGACATCTGTTCAACTATACCCTAAAACACCATGGTGGGAGACCAATACTACCCATGCTGACCAAACCCAATACCGTTATATCACTTATTTTATTTACGGTTGTTGTACACAAGTTTTATTTAGCATACAAACATAAACATAACATCACAATAGTTCAACTCAATCCACTAAAACATAATAACATTACACGACAGAAAAATATATAAGCTAATCAAGCAACACTCAAGATAATTCGTGAGACAATAACACTAGAGATGACATTTGTTACAAAGAACTAGCCCTACATTTGTTCACCTGTTCACTGATACAGCAGATGGACAACAGTGGGACTGCCAATGGGCTTACCTCACGTGTTGGTCTAATGAGAAGTCAACTGAATATAATAAAAAATAGCTATGTTACTCAGAAGTTGGATTGGATTGGATTGTGCAGTGTTTTATGTCCCCGCCAACACAGTATAGGTTATATGGGAGACGGTTTTTACAGGTCAAAAGACCCAACCAACAGTATCAAAGTACTGAAGGGACACATATAGTACATCAGTAACAGAAAAACACAATAATCGCACAATAAACACAAAGCACAACAAGTCCAGGGCTAGTCTACAATAATATGGGGTGACTAGGGGACAGCTCCCACAGAGGGCAGGGTCGCTAGGCCTGAACGGCGGTGGGGCTTCTGCCGCGGTACCCCCAGAAGTTGTACATTATTTAAGTTTTATTATAGTTCATAGTAGGACTATACCATCTCTGTGCTACCAGTAATGTGCAGGTGCCAGGTTTTAACTAACAGATTCAGACAGTGATATGGTCACCAACGACATCGAAAACTGAGAGTGAAAATAACCATTTCAGATAAGTGTAAGTAAAACTGAAATGAGAACTGTTTTTAATGTCACTGACAACAGTCTACGAGAACTGTGTCTAAACACTGCCAACTGCACAAACTGTCCTCCTCACTCACAAATCACTAACAAGGCAAACATCAACATTACCACATTACCACTTGACATGCCATGACAGAGACGTCTGGACATCGTTGTCAATAAGAAGTTAAGCAGCAAGACCACCACACTGATAGCTGCAGCCTGCGTGTCATGCGTATCACCATTTTCAGCCGAACCACCTAGCAGCAACTGTGATGGATAGTTAGGGTTTAACGGCATTTTAAGCACGCAAGTAGCAGCAACTGTGAACCAATGCTCCGACCAATCATGTAACAGGTACTCTGACGATTTCAACTTGTGAGAAAAATAATAATTATCATAAATTTACCTGCTGTGACTGCAGAGGCAAAAATAATTGACTCAATAACAAACAAATGCAGACAATGCAAGTAACAAGACACTCGTTATGCGGGTTTTACAGACAATGGTAAAATATCTTGTCCAGACATTTCTACAGATTTTGTCCAAGAGACCTCCGGAACTTTGGCCTAGCCAGAGAAATGCACAGCTGAACAATAGCTGCGACGAACTATCTGTTCACTTTGCTCTATGACTCTGAGAAAATAACTAGCCAGTCACTCAACAACATGAATTGTACATTAAGAACAACATAGTTGCAAGTTACAGATATGCTGCTAAAAAGAATTTCCGACTTCAAATGAGACAAATTATTTAAATAAATTGTGAGTCACTCAAAGTAACAGAAACTAATGCTGTTAATTGGTCGAGCAGGTTGGTACACATTAGCATGTAGCACATCTACACATGGTAGTGTAAATTACTGAAAGCCAACAATAAGCTACCAATATAATATAACCAAGTGATGCAAAAGCTTTGCATAACCATTGATGCAACAGCATACACACCAACAACATTGAACTGTTTGAATGGAATCATGCTTTTATGGACTTATTATTTATTTATTATTTACTCAGACCATATTGTCGTCATTATTGGACAGTTACAGGCAGGAAACAACTGCCTACACAATTTATATATCTTGTTACCAAAATAGCCTACAACTGTGTCATGACTTCAGACATGGAAGAGTATTAATAGTCAACCACAGGGAAGGACAACCCAATGAAATAACTCATGCTTGGTTGTTTCCATGAATGTCCGAACTGGCCTGTTATATGGGAGCACACTACTGTCATAGTAGACACCATTTATAATTTTTTGTGCATCCTTTGTAACATTTTTTTAGTCCAATCTGATAGAAGTACATTTGATGTATGATAACAATAGAAACACTACAATGATAATAGCTGCAGGTCACTATTATACACTGTGGCTCTGTGCTAGTGAATAAATTCTAATCTCAAGAAAATCAGTTAACTGTGTACCACTGATGTGATATATTTAATTATGCTCACACACTGAAAGGACGTATGGAGTTTCAGAATGCTTGATACTTATACAGACTAGAATAGATGATACGGAGCTTGTTGCTAGTTAAACTATGCTAAAGGTGTTGCCACCTGGCAAATAAGTGTTGTTAATGATAGATGTGATATCAGAATATGGTACTGGGTAAGCAGTGTTGTTGAGTGTAAGTTTAGTGCAGATTTAGCAGTTTGATGATCAGCTTTTTCATTACCAGTGATGCCAGTATGACTGATGATCCCACAAACATTACATCATTTATCCGACTGAAAAATACGGTGACAGCGTATCACAATACTAGCGTCTATGACCATTAGCTGTATTGACAACGACCAACTTGCTCTGCGGCTAGTGAATAAATTACAATCCCTGTGTACCACTGATGTGATATCTTTCTCTATGCTCGCTCACACACTGAATACAGACAATTATCAAATTTTGTTTGAAGTTGGCCAACCCTGTGACTAATGGCTGAATCATGTACTTAACAATGTACTGAGGTTAGAATGATCAGTTGCTCAAACACCAGTACTGCATGGCTGCAACAAAAAAGATGTACATTATTGCAGCAGTGGTGTGCCATTGGTGCTATTTACGCACTTATTTTCAATGTTTAGGTGCTGTGACATCTCAACAGCACAATAACTTTCACTGCAAATTGTGGTATTAGTGCAAGAGTCGGTAATTACAAGGGTTCTTGCCGCATCAGAGTTGTCTTGTAGCGCTGTCACAGTGTTCACTTTCATAAATCCCTTCGGTTCCGTCAATATTTTGCAGAAAATCATGGTTCTATTTTGAAAAACAGCAAAAAATGATGGCTTTTGTGTGGTTTTTAGCTGAGGGTACTAATGGTCATGCTTATGCTACTGTGTTGCGTCTGTCGTCATCTATGACGTTATGTATTGTGGCTAAATGGTGCATCCTAGAGCAAAAGTTACTATTGACACACCCTATATGAAGTCGCATACGAGAAATCGATTGGTACCAAAATGAATGACCTTGACATTTGCTTAGAGATTGTATTAAGGTCATATCAACCATTGTGTAACATTTGCCATTGAATATCTCGGAAACCACCAATAGGAAATGGCCTATGGGTTATCAAATGGTCATGTGATCCATGACGTCATGTGACCTTGAAAGGTCAAACTTGTGATCCCAATATGCTTAGAGCGCAATATCTCGAAAACAGCTGGAGATGCTATTTAACAACAATCCCTAATTACTAGACAGTCTGCTGTGAGGCAGTACGGTCGGCTATCATAGCAACAGCTTGGCTTCTTGTCTTATAATGAAAGTATAAGCTTATACAGCAGAAATACTATAAATGAAATGAAAAATTGGTGGCCACTTCCCTTCACCATATGGAGTGAAACCTGCCCCCGTATGTGTCAATGGTGAGACATATATCATCATGTACTGGCTCAACGCTCTTCCTGAAAGGTGGATATACACTATCAACCAATTATACAGAGGACAGCAAAACAGTTAATTTAAACCAAGCCGGTTCAGTAAAAACATGACAAATTATTAAAATGAGCACACAATAGCATGCAATTAGTTTGAGACAGCATGTGCGCTCAGAGCCTAATGGAGATAGCCATGCAATAAGCATCTAAACATTGTTGATAAAATACGCAGATGCCGATGAAAATAAAAACATCTTCAATACAGTAACACGCTAACTGAAATTACACGGACGCAATGCATTTACATCGACATCAACAACATAAAAGTAAAATTCTACCCATGAAAAAATATCCACCAGTAACTACAGTGGTGTGCATATGATATAGAATTACGGCTACTAATATGCAAAGATAGATGCCCAATCACACAGCAGTGACAACAATTTCCCGCCATTTTCCAATCTCAAGGTAAACTTTTCCCATGGCTGCTCCATTTTGACACAAATGCTTAAAATTTCTCTAAAAAATACTGTTGTTGACATTCTGGATTCCGGCAAATGTTTAAAACTGCAATATCTAGTTTTATGGACAACAATAGATGGTTTCCATGATAATAATTTGACAAATATTTTTACAAATTTTGCCTCAGCTTCTCCTGCTGTTTCCCTACCCATTTTCCATTCTGATACCTACGAATTTTCCAAGATTTCTAGATAAGTAAGTTGGTCAGCTTGGCCAGGAGAATCAAGCAAATAATGACCCCACGATATGCATAGCAAGACAGCCGCTGCTGCTACAACCTTCCTAGTAACTCAATCACAAACAAAAGCTGTCCATAAACAATATTTATATATGTATACACACATGACAGAAAAATCCTGAACTCAACACTGAGAATGATTAAACATATGTAACAGCATGTCACTATAAATACACAAAATAATTACCATATTTGCTGGACAATGAGCCATGATGTTTCCCAAGCATTTGAAAATACAATTTAAGAGATTAATGAATAAGCCCAATATGGGACCGCCGGCTGACTCCTCCGAAGAGGCTAAGATTCGTTTGCGAAGGTGGAACACACTTAAGTTTGAAGGTTACGTGACGCCGAACAAGGATGAATATCAAAGTATTGAGTATCATAAATCACTGTTAGTCTGTTGATTACATGCATATAAGTGGAGATAGCCTTTGAAATTGGCCATTTTCGCACATTTCTGTGACCTTGACCATGGATTGGTTCATACGACATACCACTCATCGACCTCTACCTATACAGCAAATTTTGCCCAAATCAGAAAAACTTGTGGACTGGCAGATGGGTGGTCGGACACTGAGAAAGGTTTTGGTCGACTCTGGACGGTGAGTGAGATTCATAACGGCACATCAGCACACTTAGTGATATGCACGTCAGTTCAGACTGGAAAATACAGCACAGAAGACAACTTAAAATTACAGACAATACAAAACTAATCATAACCCAGAAAAAGCAAAAAACACAAAATACAGCAAAACAAAACTACCCTGGTTTTGTCGCTTCGTAAAACAATCGGGCAGAAAATGAGGTGGGCTTATTCTACAATGTTTCCCAGCCCACACGGGGCAGGTCGACTTGGAGGAGTCAACATAAACAACGTCGTGTGTAACAGCATTTCCATTTAACCACAATGGTAGCATGGCTTATAGTTGCAGAAAATATGGTAATTTAACTGGTCAACTGCCTGAAAATTGCGACAATAAATGTTTCCAATGGCTAACAAAAAGTTCGACCACATGGCTAGCTAGATTATAAACAGTCACAGAAACAACTCAAAAGTGAAATCGATCTCACAACGGCATTTATACATGTTGTCAAAGTTCTTCCAAACTACAGAAATGAAATCATCACTGGCAATGCAGAATTGCCAATATTGGTGTCTTGAAATTAAAAATACGTTACGAACGATCACACACACATGTGCAAGTGAACGTCAACCGTGCATCACATTCCACACCACACGAAGCTCATCAGTCATACAGTGAAACTGCCACACTGCATCAGTTGTGTTAAAAGCAACTAAAATTGACTAAGGGCGGATTGCAAGAATGCCACTCAAATCTCCACTCAGCGAGTGCTACTAAACACAGTTTAGATCTGAGTGGCTGACTTCTCCACTAAACATCTGAGTGAGCTCATCTTGACTTGATAGTGGGTTTTGTGTTGATGCAACAATTTTCACTCCGAGTGAACTGAAACTAGCTAGATAAGTAGACTCAACTGTTGAGCGACATTCTTGCAATCCACACAAAGTAATGCTTCTATACAATTTCTTATTACTTTCACGGTAAATAGTAACTATATGTATATTACATAGCATACAGAGCACTTCAGTGAAAGCAGCTGTGTTGATTAAAGGTCATGAAGTTGTTAGCTCACTGGTATTATTTGACGGTTCATATCAACGACATATATTTTAAATATCCTTCTGGATACCAGACTGGCCAATCCCATAATGGCAAAAAGGAAGCCAAACAAAGGAGGCAAAAAGCTGTTCACCAATATGGCGGACCTACAGATGTATATGTGGCAGACCGCAGATATTTTACCTGCAGCAGTGGGATGCCTTGTCGACCAATCACAACAAAGCATCAGTCTGGTGGATGATCAGTCAGCCAATCAGCCAGTCAGCCAATTTGCGCGATGCATCACGCTCTACGTCCGTCAGCCATATTAGTTGGCAGCTGTTTCCCTCCTATATTTATTTGGTGTCACTTATCGGTGGCTAGTGCCGACCCTGTAGATAATATAACTCGTTCATACTGGTGTCATCATTAATCAGAACAGTACATGTCTCCCCCATGCACCGGCGATTAAACCGCTTTAGTGTGGCTAATTGCACGGATTACTACTGGTGTACCAAACAACTGAATGTGCATCATATTGTTTTAAACAAGAGGTCCCACACACGTTGAAAATCAGAAAATGTCACATAACTACCCTGCTGCATTTGACAGCCACAGTGAAGTTCATTGTAATATGTGGACGAATGTGGCTCACTATGTGTTTAGTCATGTCATGACAAAACCTGATAGAAGAACAGAATGCCACGCGATGCTGTGTGCTGTGTTATAATCAGTGAAATCTGAATCAACTCACGTACATAATTTCATATCAACTGCACAAATCAAGAATTCTAAATGATGAAAATAAAGTCCTTCCTGAGCCTCGGGAAACCATTGGGCAGCACTGAAGTCCTTAGCCGGACACCAGCCAAAGCTGCAAGACCATGGATACAGGGCAAGTGTATCGTGTGGTATGCTCATTTACTCACCAGCTTTCACTGGTACTCATTAACTAACCCAGGATGGATGGTAGGCTGAGTTGGCATTGGTACACAGCAGCCATGGGTGAGATTCGAACCCGTGACTGCATGTCTGGCACTATACCACACGGCCACTTGTGATGCACACGTACAAACAAACATCAGAGCTTTAATTCAAACACCGGCACTGCTTTATCGACAGAAGTCTGAAATGGGTTGGTGACTTGTGCCGACCCTGAAGCCATAGAACGATTGTTTGATTTTGAACTCCACGCCGAATCAAACGCCGCATCAAACGGATCAAATGTCTGGCCGTTTGACTGGTTCGTTATCAATGGACGGCTGGTGTTGACAGCGGCCGAAGAAGACATTGGCTCGTTAGCAGGTACAGGAGTTGAATTTAAGTTCGACGGCTGCTGATTGGCAGGCGAGACAGACCCATGATGCACAGCTGCGGTGGCAGACATCATGTACGGGCTTGTCTGGCCGCTCACAGCCCCGTTGAAAACACGCGGCCGATGACCGGCTGATTTACCACTCACGCTAGGCACTGCAGCGAACGGGTCGATCTGACTGGCTGTTGCATTCAACCAGAACTCAGCATCAGACACTTTACTGGGGCCGGCTGCCGTAACGACCAGAGACGAGGACACAGACGCAGACTGGCCAGCACTCTGAGACCAAGGATTGTTCACCAACGCTGGCGGATTTGGTGCTGATAACTGCGGATTACCAAATGGTGGCATAATCTGCTGACCACCCATCACTGGAAACAAAACACACCCAATCATCTGGCTATCAGTATATACTGAATATTGTGTACATACATTTAAAATTCATAGATATATGATATGCAGAAATATCAACAAAGATCTAAATCTCAATGTGTTGCTTTTGCTAAACAACTACTCCAACCAAAACCTATCTCAAGTCGTCCATTATCCAACCTATCCCTATCAATGCTAAGGAAGTCAATTGATAGTGAGTTTGACAGTCAAAAACAGACATTTTACTGTGTTTTATAGGTCACAACAGATGGACCAACAGACACTTGCAACAACAGACTGCATTATGCAAGAAGTGTCATCAAAAGCGTTATACTCCAGTCAAGAATACTGAACTTTACAAACACAGTAAACACAGGTGGTTTTCAGTATATAATAAATGCAATTTCAAATATAAAAAATCCACAAGGTACATATGGATTAGATGTAAAAAGTAAAAACGGAAATAAGTTTATTCCATCATCATCAATTGGCAACAGACCACTGGCTACAGACCTGGATGGTTGACGACAACAGGATTCAGTGGCTGCTGATGCTGTACAACAAACGGTGAACTCATCGCAGATGACATCGGATGTGCGGGCATAGCACCCATGTTGTAAGCCGGCTGTCGTTGATAAATGCCACTAATGGGTAACGCTGGCTGCTGCTGCACTGCTGGTGATCCAACAAACATAGGCATCGACTGGGCAGATGAAAATGTTACGGCTGCTGTGGCTGGTGTTGCTGGCGTCGCTGATGTCAGCGGCACATTGTCACGTGCCGACAGCGCTGACAGTCCCTCGCTAAGCTGCTGACATGCTTCAGTCACCGGCGACGTCTCTTGCTCCTCCATTATCGTCCCAAACCCTGAACATTCAAGAATGTATCAACAGAATTAACAATGGTAAATCAAATAGCAAACAGTTCAATCAATATGAAACACAATTTTTGTAAAAACCTTAACAGATGTAACAAACAGAAAACCACACTGTCATCGACAATGTCGCTCTTTCCATTTATCAGAGTAGGCCCACTGCTTGACTTGAAACATCTGCCTAAACACTGAAAAACACGAAATTTGTTAATCAGTCCATCGGCGTGCCTAAAAGTGGCAAATATGTGATCCAAAACGGCTTTGAAACTTCCGGAAGAATCTACTACATCGTGCACCGTTCAATCAGCCATCATAAGAGTTGCATCTTATGAGTTGTTCAAATATCAACAACGACATTATATACAAAAAGAGAAAGTCTGGTGTAGACCGAATCTGTCTTGCGTGTGGTGATAAAAACAGTCAAATATATCACCAATACTTGCATGAAACTGTGGTCCATAACTGGCCTTTGGCTAACGACATTCTTGAATACATAAAAGTGCTCATATCTAATGATTTTTGACCTTGACCTTGAGCAGGATCTCGAAAGAGATGCACCTGGGACCGGTGTGTTTTGTGAAGAACATGCCATTTTCCTGGAAGAAGTAGTCCAGACAGACAGACACCGGACGTAAGTCATTGTAATAGCTCATTCCATTTTGGAATCAGCTAAAAATAAACTAGAAGTAAAAAATCTGAGAGCCGAGTAATATATACTATGATAAAAAACCTACAGAATTACGACAATGCGTGTAGCTATTCTGACACAACATTAGCGTGTGACGGATGGACAGCATCTATACACAGCAAGTCCGCACTATGCATAGGAACTTCATTTTAGTGTAAATATTACAACACTCATCATTCATTCATCAGTGCATAGCTCCACTTGCTGCCAATTGTCTCCACAGCGGCTTATTCAGAGCCAGTTCGATAGCATCCTCCAAGATAAGGTTGTGCCGAGCTAGGTCGTTCTTCAGAGTGGCCATCCAGGAGGTGTAGGGTCGCCCAACTGGCCTTCTCCACTCACTCTGGGGAACTGCAGTCAGAATTCTCCTGGCGTCTGTCG
>Ga0056129_1000255_pt1 | contig 12368 bp, 7 predicted proteins | sample WorMetLIZISLAND1_FD_71118 | JGI IMG/M metagenome (GOLD analysis project Ga0056129, IMG submission 71118) | Marine gutless worms symbiont microbial communities from Max Planck institute for Marine Microbiology, Germany - Olavius loisae LIZARD... ...
TAGATTAGAAACGTTTGGATTATCCCCGATGACGAAAACCAACCCGGCGCAATTCATGCGCGAGGTCCGGCAGGAAGCCTCGAAGGTCACCTGGCCGAGCCGCAAGGAGACGTCGATTTCAACTGGCATGGTGTTCGTCATGGTCATCCTGGCGGCGCTGTTCTTCCTGCTCGTCGACCAGATTTTGAGTTTCTCGGTCAAGATGATCCTGGGGATCGGGAGTTAAGCTCAGATGGCGAAACGCTGGTACGTCATTCACGTCTATTCCGGTTTCGAGAAGAAAGTCGCTCAATCGATCGAGGAGCAGGCCAAGCAAGCCGGCATGGAGGACGAGATTGAGCAGGTCTTGGTGCCCGTTGAGGAAGTCGTCGAAATGCGGCGCGGTGCCAAGGTCAATTCGGAACGCAAGTTCTTCCCGGGTTACGTCTTGGTCCGCATGGACCTGAGCGACGAGACCTGGCACTTGGTTAAGAATACGCCCAAGGTTACCGATTTTCTCGGCGGCAAAGGCCGGCCGACGCCGATAACGGACTCGGAAGCGGAACGGATCCTTTATCAGGTCAAGGAAGGGGTCGAGCGGCCGAAACCGGCCGTCAGCTTCGAGATTGGCGAGGAAGTCCGGGTCTGTGACGGACCGTTCAACTCGTTCAACGGTCTCGTCGAGGACGTTGATGACGAGCGCGCGCGTTTGAAGGTATCGGTATCGATTTTCGGCAGGGCGACACCGGTCGAGTTGGAATACTCGCAGGTGGAGAAGCTCTGACGATCGAAAGGGCGGGACGGTCCCGCCGATGGCGTGGGAGATCAGCCATGATCGTACCACGCCGCTCAGAAAGGCGCTTCGGCGTCGAATTGAAAACGAACTGAGGACGAAAAATGGCAAAGAAAGTCGCAGGCTATATCAAGCTGCAGGTACCGGCGGGGCAAGCCAACCCGTCGCCGCCGATCGGCCCGGCCCTGGGTCAGGCTGGTCTCAACATCATGGAGTTCTGCAAGGCGTTCAACGCCGAAACGCAGGGTATGGAACAAGGCATGTCGATCCCGGTCGTCATCACGGCCTACGCGGACCGCACCTTCAGTTTCATCAAGAAGACTCCGCCCGCCAGCTTTTACCTGAAGAAGGCGGCGAAACTGCCGAAAGCGGCCAACAACCCTGGCAAGGAAACGGTCGGTTCCGTGACCATGAAGCAGGTCCGCGAGATCGCCGAGTTGAAGATGGTCGATTTCAACACCAAGGACGTGGATCAGGCCTGCAAGATGATCATCGGATCGGCGCGGTCCATGGGTATCGAAGTGGAGGGCGCGTGATGGCTGGCAAGGGAAAACGGCTGAAAACCGCCTACGACGGCATCGATCGCAACAGCACCTATCCGGTTTCTGAAGCGGTCAAGAAGATCAAGGAAGCCGCCGCGAACACCAAGTTCGACGAGACGGTCGAGATCGCCATCAACCTCGGTGTCGACCCACGACATGTCGACCAGATGGTCCGCGGCACCGTATCATTGCCGCATGGCACGGGCAAAAGCCTGAAGGTCGCCGTCTTCGCCAAGGGTGACAAGATCGCCGAAGCGGAGGCCGCCGGCGCCGATTTGGTCGGTGGTGATGACCTGGCCGAGAAAGTGCAAAAGGGCGAGATCGATTTCGACCGTTGCATCGCGACGCCGGACATGATGGCCGTCGTCGGTAAGCTCGGAAAGATTCTCGGTCCCAAGGGCCTGATGCCGAACCCGAAACTTGGCACCGTGACGCCCGACGTCGCCGGCGCCGTCAAGGCCGCCAAAGCGGGTCAGATCGAGTTCCGGGTCGAAAAGGCCGGAATCATCCATGCCGGTGTCGGCAAGGCCAGCTTCAGCGAAGATGCGTTGGCGGAAAACGTCACGGCGTTCGTCGACGCCATCGCCAAGGCCAAACCGTCCGGCGCCAAGGGAACGTATATGAAGAAGGTGAGCCTGAGTTCGACCATGGGCCCGGGACTTCGCCTGGAAATTGCGGGCGCGGCCGACTAGCCGCAGCCCACTGAATTCCGCCCGCTTCGGCGGGTGGTTTGGGAGCGGTTTTCGAACCGCTTCCGACCTGTCCGAGACTGTAGGTGCGGTCCAAATGGCCCGCTTAATGGAGTTCCAGCCTGCACAGACAGTAGCAATAACCGTTTCGGGTGGCGTGCCATCCATAACGGCTTGAACTGTTGCACTGGACAGGCGTCGGTTTCCCGGGATCGGGCGCTGCGGCGCCGGTGATCGGGAGATCAAGTGCAACGGTGCATCTCCAAGGTGGCGATGCACCAAAACTGGAGACGAGCAGTGGACCGAGCACAAAAAGAAGAACTGGTCGCTACGCTTCGTGACACGTTTGACGGGGCCGCCATGGTCGTCGTCACCCATTATTCCGGGTTGACGGTGGCCGAAATGGGCGATCTCAGAACGCGTATGCGCGATGCCGGCGCCAGCTTCAAAGTGACCAAAAATCGGCTCACGCGTCTCGCCCTCAAGGGTACGAAGTTCGAGGGCCTTTCCGACATGTTCACCGGACCGACGGCGATCGCCTTTTCGGATGATCCGGTGGCTGCGGCGAAGGTTTCCGTCAACTTTTCCAAGGAAAACGACAAGCTCATCGTCCTCGGCGGTGCGCTTGGCGAGGAACAGTTGGATGTGGACGGCGTCAAGGCTTTGGCGACGCTTCCGTCTCTCGATGAACTTCGCGCCAAGATCGTCGGCATGTTGAACACGCCGGCGACCCGGATTGCCGGCGTGCTGCAAGCGCCGGCCGGACAGGTCGCCCGTGTCATCGGGGCCTACGGATCGAAGGAGGAAGAAGCCGCGTGAACACCGGTTTCCAGTTACTCAAACGTTCAAGCCTGAGGAGTTGATAGAAAATGGCTGACTTACAGAAAATTGCCGACGAGCTTTCGGGGCTCACCGTGATGGAGGCCGCCGAGCTTTCGAAAATGCTCGAAGAGCAGTGGGGCGTTTCGGCAGCGGCACCGGTTGCCGTTGCCGCTGCGCCGGGTGCGGGCGGTGACGCCGGCGCCGCCGAAGAAGAGAAGACAGAGTTTGATGTGGTTCTTGCCGCTGCCGGCGAGAAGAAGATCAACGTCATCAAGGAAGTGCGTGCGATCACCCAGCTTGGCCTCAAGGAAGCCAAGGACCTGGTCGAATCCGCGCCGAAGCCGATCAAGGAAGGCGTCAAGAAGGAAGAAGCCGAAGAGCTCAAGAAGAAGCTCGAGGAAGTCGGCGCCACGGTCGAGCTCAAGTAACGACTTCAACTCGGTCCGGACACGCTCCGGGAAGCCGGCCGAGACGATATCCGGAAAGGGTGAAACCAGCGGTTTCCCCTTTCCGTCCCGGACCAAATTTGATGCGTCCACCCGAATTGGCCGACCGCAGCCGGTAAAGTGGACGTTCCGACCTCGAGGGTGCCGAGGGACGATCGAAAAAGATCGGCCAAGGGGGCTCCCATACCGAAAAATCGAGGTCTCCCGCGTTCGATTGCGGTAATCGGGCGGGGGAGACCGATGACGTATTTTTTTGAGTGAAGGTGTACTAATGGTCACTTCCTTTACGGGTCGCAAGCGTATTCGCAAATACTTCGGTCACCTGGCGACGGCGGTTGAAATGCCGAACCTCATCGAGGTGCAGAAGACATCTTACGAGTCCTTCCTGCAGCGCGAGGTTCCGGTCCAGAACCGTGACGACTCGGGCCTGCAAGAGGTCTTCAAGTCGGTGTTCCCGATCCATGATTTCTCGGAAAGAGGCACGCTGGAATTCGTCAGCTACGAATTCGAGGATCCCAAATATGACGTCGAGGAATGTCAGCAGCGCGGTATGACCTACGCGGCGCCGCTCAAGGTGACGCTGCGCCTGGTCGTCTGGGACGTCGATGAGGAAACGCAGAGCCGCTCCATCCGCGACGTCAAGGAACAAGACGTCTACATGGGCGACATGCCGCTGATGACCCGCAACGGGACCTTCGTCATCAATGGTACCGAGCGCGTCATCGTCTCGCAGATGCACCGCTCGCCCGGCGTCTTTTTCGATCACGACAAGGGCAAGACCCACTCGTCCGGTAAATTCCTGTTCGCGGCGCGCATCATTCCTTACCGCGGCTCCTGGCTTGATTTCGAGTTCGACGCCAAGGACCTGGTCTACGTGCGCATCGACCGTCGCCGCAAATTGCCGGTCACCACGCTGTTGCTGGCGCTCGAGAGCAACGATACACAGGCGCGTCGCGAAGCCGCCGAAAAGGCCGGCAAGGAGCTGGCGCCCGAGGACATCTCCGGTATGTCGCCGGAGGATATCCTGCATTACTTCTACGACGTGGTCGGCTTCTCTAAAGTCAAGCGCGGCTGGAAAACCGAGTTTGTCGGTGACCGCATGCGCGGTCACAAGCTGACCAGCGACATCATCAACGCCAAGACCGGCCGCGTCGCCATCGAGGCCGGCACCAAGGTGACGCCGCGCCTGCTGCGCAAGCTCGAGGAAAGAGGCCTGGCCGAGATTCTGGTCAACGAGGAAGACCTGATCGGCCGCTACATGGCCCGTGACGTCATCAACGAGGAGACCGGCGAAATCTACGTCGAAGCTGGCGATGAAATCACCGAGGAAGTCCTCGAGAGCCTCGAAGGCGCCGGTGTCGAAGAGATCGAGACCCTGGCCATCGACCACGTGAACGTCGGGCCTTACATCCGCAACACGTTGGCTGTCGACAAGAACTCGAACCGGGAAGAGGCGCTGATGGACATCTACCGGGTCATGCGGCCCGGCGAACCGCCGACCCTGGAAACGGCGGAGGTCCTCTTCAACAGCCTGTTCTTCGACGGTGAGCGTTATGACCTCAGCGCCGTCGGACGGGTCAAGATGAATGCGCGTCTCGGTTTCGAGACCGAGGATTCGGTGCGCATCCTGCGCCGCCAGGATATCCTCGAGGTCGTTCGCGTCATGGTCGAACTGAAGGACGGCCGCGGCGAGATCGACGACATCGATCACCTCGGCAACCGCCGGGTCCGCTCCGTCGGCGAGCTGATGGAGAACCAGTACCGGGTCGGCCTGCTGCGCATGGAGCGTGCCATCCGCGAACGCATGAGCTCGGTCGACATCGACACCGTTATGCCGCACGACCTGATCAACGCCAAGCCGGCGGCAGCCGCGGTTCGCGAGTTCTTCGGTTCGTCGCAGTTAAGCCAGTTCATGGACCAGACCAACCCGCTTTCCGAAATCACCCACAAGCGCCGCTTGTCGGCTCTGGGCCCAGGCGGTTTGACCCGCGAGCGTGCCGGGTTCGAGGTGCGCGACGTGCACCCGACCCACTACGGCCGCATTTGCCCGATCGAGACGCCGGAAGGCCCGAACATCGGCCTGATCAACTCGCTCGCCACATACGCGCGGGTCAACAAGTACGGGTTCATCGAGACGCCTTATCGCAAAGTCGAAAACAATAAGGTCAGCGACGAGGTCATCTATTTGTCGGCCATGGAAGAGGGGCGCTACACCATCGCCCAGGCGAACGAGCCCATCGACGGGCGCAGCAAGTTCGTCAACGAACTGGTCAGTTCGCGCAAGGGCGGCGATTTCGTGCTCTCCATGCCGGAAGACATCGAGTACATGGATGTCTCGCCGAAGCAGCTGGTCTCGGTGGCCACCGCGCTCATCCCGTTCCTTGAGAACGATGATGCCAACCGGGCGCTGATGGGCTCGAACATGATGCGTCAGGCGGTGCCGCTGATCCGCGCCGAGGCGCCGCTTGTCGGCACCGGCATGGAAGCGCCGGTCGCCCGCGATTCGGGCGCCACCATCACGGCCCGGCGCAGCGGCGTCGTCGACCAGGTCGACGCGACCCGCATCGTCGTCCGTGCCTCCGACGACTCGTCGCATGCGGAGACCGGCGTCGATATCTATAACCTCTTGAAGTTCCAGCGTTCCAATCAGAACACGGCGATCCACCAACGACCGCTGGTCAAGGTTGGCGACGTGGTCAAGGCCGGCGACGCCATCGCCGACGGCCCGTCGACGGACCTCGGCGACCTGGCCCTCGGGCGCAACGTCCTGGTCGCCTTCATGCCGTGGAACGGTTACAACTTCGAAGACTCGATCCTGATTTCCGAGCGCATCGTCCGCGACGATGTTTTCACCTCGATCCATATCGAGGAGTTCGAGGTCATGGCCCGCGACACCAAGCTCGGCCAAGAGGAGATCACCCGCGACATCCCGAACGTCGGCGAAGAGGCCCTGAAGAACCTCGACGAGGCCGGCATCGTCTACATCGGTGCTGAGGTCAAGCCGGGCGATATCCTTGTCGGCAAGGTGACACCGAAGGGCGAAAGCCCGATGACGCCGGAGGAGAAACTGCTCCGCGCCATCTTCGGTGAAAAGGCCTCGGATGTCCGCGACACCTCACTGAAACTGCCGCCGGGTGTTTCCGGAACGGTCGTCGAGGTGCGGGTCTTCTCGCGCCGCGGTGTCGAGAAGGACGAACGTGCTTTGGCCATCGAACGGGCCGAGATCGAACGCCTCGCCAAGGACCGCGACGACGAACGCGCCATCCTTGAAGGCAGCTTCCAGGACCGCCTGAAGAGCATGCTGCTCAACCGCAAGGCGGTCGGCGGGCCGAAGGGCCTGAAGTCGGGTACCAAGCTGACCGAAGATACGCTCGCCCAGTACACGGTCGGGCAGATGGCCCAGATCGTCATTGCCAACGACAAGGTGATGAAGGACGTCGAAGCCCTGAAAGCGCGGTTCGAATCCGACATTGCCGCTCTGCAGGGTCGTTTCGAAGACAAGGTCGACAAGCTGCAGCGTGGCGACGACTTGAGCCCCGGCGTCATGAAGATGGTCAAGGTCTTCGTCGCCGTGAAGCGCAAACTGCAGCCGGGCGACAAGATGGCCGGCCGACATGGCAATAAGGGCGTCATCTCCAAGATCATTCCGGTCGAGGACATGCCGCACACGGAAGACGGCCTGCCGGTCGATATCGTGCTCAACCCCTTGGGCGTACCGTCGCGGATGAACGTCGGGCAGATCCTCGAGACCCACCTGGGTTGGGCCTGCCACGGCCTCGGCATGCAGATCGGGGACTTGTTGGACGCCTCCAAGGCCAATGGCCGGGACACCAAGAAGCTCCGCACGCTGCTGAAGGACGTTTATGGCAACGAGACCTTCAAGGAGGACATCGAAGGGCTCGACGACGACCAGGTCACGGAATTGGGTGAGAACCTGCGCGGCGGTGTCCCCATCGCGACGCCGGTTTTCGACGGTGCCAACGAACAGGACATCGTCGTCATGCTGGAGAAGGCCGGTCTCGACTCGTCGGGGCAGGTGGCCCTGGTCGACGGCCGAACGGGCGAGACCTTCGATCGCAAGGTGACCGTCGGCTATATCTACATGCTGAAGCTCCACCATCTGGTCGACGACAAGATCCACGCCCGTTCGATCGGTCCCTACAGCCTGGTTACCCAGCAGCCGCTGGGCGGTAAGGCCCAGTTCGGCGGTCAGCGCTTCGGTGAGATGGAGGTTTGGGCGCTTGAGGCCTATGGCGCCGCCTACACCTTGCAGGAGATGCTGACGGTCAAGTCCGATGACGTTTCCGGACGGACGAAGGTCTACGAAGCCATCGTTCGCGGTGATGACACATTTGAGGCCGGGATACCGGAATCGTTCAACGTTTTGGTCAAGGAGCTGCATTCCCTTGGCCTCAACGTGGAACTCAAGTAACCGCTGCCAGCCTCAGGAGAGAATCAAATGAACGAATTGATGAAGATTTTCGGTCAGCCTCAGGGAACCCAGCGGTTCGACCAGATCAAGATTTCCATCGCCTCGCCGGAACGGATCCGTTCGTGGTCTTTCGGTGAGATCAAGAAGCCGGAAACCATCAACTACCGGACCTTCAAGCCGGAACGCGACGGCTTGTTCTGTGCCCGTATCTTTGGGCCGGTGAAGGACTACGAGTGCCTGTGCGGCAAATACAAGCGCATGAAATACAAAGGCATCGTCTGCGAGAAATGCGGTGTAGAAGTGACGCTCCAGAAGGTGCGGCGCGAGCGCATGGGCCACATCGAGCTGGCCTCGCCGGTCGCCCATATCTGGTTCTTGAAATCACTGCCGAGCCGCATCGGCCTGCTGCTCGACATGACCTTGAAAGATCTGGAACGCGTCCTCTACTTCGAGAACTACGTTGTCGTCGAGCCCGGGCTGACACCCTTGAAGCTCCACGAAATGCTGACCGAGGAGCAATACCAGAACGCCATGGACGATTTCGGCGAGGATTCGTTCTCCGTCGGTATCGGCGCCGAGGCGCTTCGCGGCATGCTCACCGCCATCGACCTCGAGGAGGAGCGCGAGAACCTTCGTGAGGACCTCAAGGAGACCAACTCGGAAGCCAAGCGCAAGAAACTGGTCAAGCGCTTGAAACTGGTCGAGGCGTTCATCGAATCGGGTGCGCGGCCGGAATGGATGATCCTCGAGGTCATCCCGGTCATCCCGCCGGAACTGCGTCCGCTGGTTCCTCTGGATGGCGGCCGTTTCGCCACCTCCGACCTGAACGACCTCTATCGCCGCGTCATCAACCGCAACAACCGGCTGAAGCGACTGATCGAGTTGCGCGCGCCCGAGATCATCGTGCGTAACGAAAAACGCATGCTACAGGAATCGGTCGACGCACTTTTCGACAACGGGCGGCGCGGGCGTGCCATCACCGGCACCAACAAGCGGCCCCTGAAGTCGCTCTCCGACATGCTCAAGGGCAAGCAGGGCCGGTTCCGCCAGAACCTGCTCGGCAAACGCGTCGATTATTCGGGCCGTTCGGTGATCGTCGTCGGGCCGGAGTTGATGCTGCATCAATGCGGCTTGCCGAAGAAGATGGCCTTGGAGCTGTTCAAGCCGTTCATTTATGCCAAGCTCGAACTCTACGGCATGGCGACGACCATCAAGGCGGCCAAGCGCATGCTCGAAAAGGAACGGCCCGAGGTCTGGGATATCCTCGAGGAAGTCATCCGCGAGCACCCGGTCCTGTTGAACCGTGCGCCGACCCTGCACCGTCTCGGCATCCAGGCTTTCGAGCCGGTCCTCATCGAGGGCAAGGCGATCCAGCTGCATCCGCTGGTCTGCGCCGCTTTCAACGCGGACTTCGATGGCGACCAGATGGCCGTTCACGTACCGCTCAGCCTGGAAGCCCAACTCGAGGCCCGGGTCCTCATGATGTCGACGAACAACATCCTGAGCCCGGCCAACGGTAAGCCGATCATCGTGCCGTCCCAGGACATCGTTCTCGGTCTCTACTACCTGACCATGGAGCACGAGGGCGAGAAGGGTGAAGGCATGGCCTTCCGTGACGTCGGTGAGATCCAGCAGGCGCTCGATGCCGGTGCCGTCAGCCTGCACGCCAAGATCGAATCCCGTTACGAGACGGTCGACGAGGCCGGCGAGACAGTGACTCTGCGGGTCAAGACGACGCCGGGCCGCATGTTGTTGACCGAGATCCTGCCGCGTAATCCGAACATCTCCCTCGATCTGGTCAACCGCCTGTTGACCAAGAAGGAGATCACGACGGTGATCGACGAGGTCTACCGTCACTGCGGCCAGAAGACGACGGTCATTTTCGCCGACCGCATGATGGGCCTCGGCTTCGGCTACGCCTGCCGGGCCGGCATTTCCTTCGGCAAGGACGACCTGATCATCCCCGATGAGAAGGAAGGCCTGGTTCACGAGACGGAAAGCCTGGTCAAACAGTACGAACAGCAATACCTGGACGGCCTCATCACCCAGGGCGAGAAGTACAACAAGGTCGTTGATGCCTGGTCTCACTGCACGGACCGGGTCGCCGAGGAGATGATGAAGGGGATCGCCGGCAACGACGACGGCACCAGCTTCAACTCCGTTTACATGATGGCCCACTCCGGTGCCCGTGGATCGGCGGCGCAGATGAAGCAGCTGGCCGGTATGCGCGGCCTGATGGCCAAGCCGTCCGGCGAGATCATCGAGACGCCGATCATCTCCAACTTCAAGGAAGGCCTGACCGTGCTCGAGTACTTCAACTCGACCCACGGCGCCCGAAAGGGCCTGGCCGACACGGCACTGAAGACCGCCAACTCCGGTTATCTGACCCGCCGTCTCGTCGACGTCGCTCAGGACTGCATTATCGTCGAAGACGATTGCGGCACGGAGGACGGAATCACGGTCGGTGCCATCATCGAAGGCGGCGAGGAGATATCGCCTCTCGCTGAACGCACCCTCGGCCGCACAGTGGCGACCGACGTGCTCCACCCGGAGACCGGAGAGGTGGTGATTGCCGCCGGCGACCTAGTGACGGAGGAGGGCGCCATCGAGATCGAAGAGGCGGAAGTCGAATCGGTCAAGATCCGCTCGGTCCTCACCTGTGAGACCAAGGAAGGTGTCTGCGCCAAGTGTTACGGCCGTGACCTGGCTCGCGGAACCTCCGTCAACCAGGGTGAGGCGGTCGGCGTTATCGCCGCCCAGTCGATCGGTGAGCCGGGAACCCAGCTGACGATGCGAACGTTCCATATCGGTGGCGCCGTTCAGCGAGGCGCCGAGCAATCGAGCGTCGAGTCGTCGGTCAAGGGTTCGGTCGTGTTCTCCAACTGCAACACGGTCAAGAACTCCGACGGACTTCTGGTGTTGATGAGCCGCAATGGTGAAATCGCTATCATCGACGACCAGAAACGCGAGCGGGCGCGCCACCGGATCCCCTTCGGTGCGCGGATTCTCATCAAGGACAAGGCCAAGGTCGAGCGCGGCGACAAACTCGCCGAGTGGGATCCCTATACGCTGCCGATCGTCACCGAGAAAGAAGGTGTCGTGAACTTCGTCGACCTCCAGGAAAACGTATCCGTTACGGAACGGATGGACGAGGCCACGGGTATCGCGTCAAAGGTCGTCATCGACTGGAAGCAGCAGCCCAAGGGCGCCGACTTGAAGCCGAGAATCACGCTTCGCGACAACAAGGGTGAAGTTGTTACCCTCGACAACGGGCTCGAGGCCCGCTACTTCCTGTCGGTCGATGCCATCCTGTCGGTCGAGGCGGGGCAGACGGTTCACGCCGGTGACGTGCTGGCCAGGATCCCGCGCGAATCGGCCAAGACCCGTGACATCACCGGTGGTCTGCCGCGGGTCGCCGAACTCTTCGAGGCGCGCAAACCTAAAGACCACGCGATCATCGCCGAGAACGAAGGGCGCGTCGAATTCGGCAAGGATTATAAGAACAAGCGGCGAATCGTCGTCGTTCCGACCGAAGGTGACGGTGATCCCGTCGAGTACCTGGTGCCGAAGGGTAAGCACATCTCGGTTCAGGAGGGTGATTACGTCCAGGTCGGCGACCCCTTGATGGATGGTAACCCGGTGCCGCACGACATCCTGCGGGTCCTCGGCGTCGAGGCTCTGGCCGAATACCTGATCAACGAGATCCAGGACGTGTACCGGCTGCAAGGCGTCAAGATCAACGACAAGCACATCGAGGTGATCGTCCGCCAGATGCTGCAGAAGGTCGAGATCACCGCCGGCGGCGACACCACCTACCTGATCGGCGAACTGGCCGACCGCCAGGAATTCGACCGGGTCAACGAAAAGGCCAAGGAGGAGGGCGGCAAGCCGGCCGAGGCCATTCCGGTGCTCCAGGGCATCACAAAGGCCAGTCTGCAAACGCATTCCTTCATTTCGGCGGCCTCCTTCCAGGAGACGACTCGTGTTCTCACCGAAGCAGCGGTTTCCGGCAAGATCGACGAACTCGTCGGGTTGAAGGAAAACGTCATCGTCGGCCGCCCGATTCCGGCGGGTACCGGTGCGGTCATGAACCGCTACCGGGAAGTCGCCGCCGACCGCGACAGCGAAATGGAGGCGATCCAACGCGAAGAGGAAGCCCGTCTAGCGGCGGAGGCAAGTGCCGAAATGGGCGACGAAGAACCAGTCGCCGAGGCCAGCGAGTAGGCCTCACTCGACCAATTTGGCCGGCGGTTCGCGAACCAGGCGAACCGCCGGAACCTATTGAAAAATTGCGGATTATTGTGCTTGACGGTTGAACGGACGGTATCTATATTCCGCCCCACTTCGCGAGGGCTGGTGGTAGGCCATACGGTCTAGACGCAGCCAAGAAGCGAACCGAACGAAAAATTTGCTGAAGTGTCTCGGGTATCTGGGTGCGCCCGGGATCGTTTTTATCAGGCCACTCAAACACTTACGGGGTGTCGCTCAATTGACCCCGTGGCGCTTGTTGTGAGCCGATTTCGTGCACTTCGGTGCGTAGAGCCCGGCGGGGGCCGCCGGAAAGGAATGGAAGACGCGAATGCCGACGATTAACCAACTGATCCGCAAGCCGCGGAAATCGCCAGAGCAGCGAAACAAGGTGCCGGCCCTCGAGGCTTGTCCTCA
>Ga0056129_1000256_pt1 | contig 12356 bp, 8 predicted proteins | sample WorMetLIZISLAND1_FD_71118 | JGI IMG/M metagenome (GOLD analysis project Ga0056129, IMG submission 71118) | Marine gutless worms symbiont microbial communities from Max Planck institute for Marine Microbiology, Germany - Olavius loisae LIZARD... ...
GGCCGATTTTGTGTTCAAATGACGTCAGCTTGTTGCCATGGCAACAAGGGTGGTCTGACAGAAATTTGAATGATACCGTTAGATTGCCCGACCCCGAAAACCCCCTGTTTGCTGCAAAGATCTTGCATGTATCTTTAACGGTTCCAGAGTTATGGCTCTTCGAAGTTGCCATAGGCCGTAATGTAAATTTTCAAATTTTGGGTGTTAACGGGGGTAAATTTTAATTTTTCTTAACCAAACCATATAAGGAATGTGAATGCCACCAGAATACGCCATTTAAGCCATTAACGGCGATTATCGGTCTAAAGGGCAGACCTGTAGTGATGAGCATGAAACTAAAAAAAAACAAAAAATAGACGCCTGACGATGACAATTTCACGCATGCGCAGACACACCCCCTTTGGGCCGACTGATCCAAATATTTGCCTGTGGGGTGGCGTCACCGACGTAATCAACTGTGCAAAATTTTTTGAAAATCGGTTCAGGGGTTCCGGAGCTGGAAGACCCTGAAAATGGCATTTCCCAGTGAAAGCGTTCATCGCCCTTACAACAGTGCTGCGCTACGGCGCAGACTGTGACAATGCTGTACTGTTGCTTTAGAATGTAATGTATTAGTTTATGCAAGATTGAAAATTTTTTCGGTTTGTTACTTGGGTCATGTGCTATTTATACATGCTTAAGGTCGTTTGTAAGAATTAAATTTTTAGACATTGTGATAATTTATTACTAGGCCTACATTAATTTACGCTACATTGTGATTGCGGGTTTGCTATACTTTGATACCTATGTATGAGGGTTTGTCGTGGATGTTTTTAGTAATTTTAAGCTGGGGAAGGACCACGCCCCGTTGCAATACCAAACAAATTAAAATCACAGCAAAAGCTAGCAGTTCAATCCACATAAAAGAATACCGTATAGCGCCTGTGAAACTTAACTCTAGGCGTTTTAAATTGCTATGTAAATAATAGATAAAACCTATAAAAACAGTTTGCGAACGAGACTACATTCATAAAGTTATCTTTTTTATAAATGATGTGCGTAATTTTAGAAGATCATTCGGATAGCCAGTGGTTTCTATCTATCTAGCAATACTAGCAAAGGCACATGTCTCCGGAAACAAGGAAATGGTCGATGAAAAGTATAGATCGTGGATAAATAATCTTTGATTACTGACGGGCCCTATGAACAAAGTGTCTGTCATCTGGGTGTTGAGAATGCTGACGCAAGAACTGTGCAGTGTGCACGAGTTTCTGAAGACCTTCTCCAACGATACCGACGTGACCTAGCAAAATTTTATATCATAATTCGTTATTCGGGATAAAACGTGGATCCACCACTTCGATTCTGAGTCAGAACAACAAAGCATGCAAATTGCAATGGAACGAACAAATCGGTCAAAATTGTCATTTCATTACACTGCGTAAATCCGTTTTTTCATTTCGTCTGCAAGTAACCGACGACCGCTAAAATGCGCAAAATTTTATAGCCTAAAAGTCACACATGTCGTGTTCTGAGCCTTGCTACAATAAGAAGCATAATACTATTTTAATTTTATTTTGAACAGAACTACGTAAGTCCCAGAACTTTAGCCCCTCGTGCTTTTTATAAAACTGTGTTGACAACCATATCGCTGTGAAGCTGGAAGTCTTTGTTGACACCGTGTGGCAACGTGGGCGCTGACTGTATGGCTTGAACGGGTCTGGTCGGATCATCTGGTGGAGTGTTCTGAGGACCAGGAGTAGGAGAGACCTGTGACGAAGACCAGAGACGTCTCCATTTCTGTGAGAGTTTCTCATTGAAGCGCTTGTTGCAGAGGCTGTAGACGAAGAAGTGAGATGAGGCGTCGAGAGCTATTGCCGGGGCCATCAGGCCTTTGAAGTAAGAGAAGAAAGAGCCACATCCAACACTGCCAGCTGGTAAAATGGCATATAGAAAGATACCCAACGGATTCAGCAGCTGACATGAAATGAACATGAGTACCACGGCCACCAGCGTTTTGGTCATGTCGTTTTCTGCCTGCGCCTTCTTGGTCACGTGCTCAGCTGCTCATGACTTGAGACAAAATTGTCTATAGACAGTTTGTTCTTCTGACACATTACATTTGCAAGCAAATTGTTTCTGACGTGGTTTAAAGTCGTTATCTTGGTCACGTGCTCACGGCGCTTGTAGAACTGACGAATGGCAATGATCAGACGGTAGGTCATGACGGCTGAACAGAGGACGTGAGACACTGGCAAGAGCAGATGAGGTACCAGAGGTTTGAAGGATGAGGATTAAGGTAAGTGATATAAATTTTTGTAGCGAAGAATACGAAACAAGGATAAAGATCAGATATCTACAGTGCGTTACCAGTAGTTCATCGCAGATCCGAGTATAGACGGTAGGTCATGACGGCAAGGATGATAACAGGTAGAACGTAGATGAAGATGTAGTGAAGGATACTAGCATAAACGATTAGGAACACGTCATGATCGCCAAGGTAAGCATAATCAACCGTCAGTGAACCGTCTGGTTTCCTGACCACGCGGTGGTTCAGGTAGCGTGGTATGTTGAATAGAATGCTGAAAGTGATCACTGCCGCCATCTGTACACGAGTCAACAAAATACGTCTTAAATTTCACGAATTTTAACAGGCTACGAAACTGTGTGTTGACAACGTAGTTGACAATGATTACATTATGTTGCGGACCGACACTGGATCGATTTTGGACAAACCACTACTGCAACTACTCCTACTACTACTACTTTGAAGTAGTTCGTCGATTACGACGAAGACGCTCTACTAGACGTGGTCTGATGCGAAAATACAATAAACGAATTTCTTGCCGTTTTATACGTTTAACTGGTGTCGTCGTTACACTAGTGTTAAAACGATAGTTTTTAACATTAATATTTGCTGTTTTATTATCACTTTTCTTTTCTTTCAGGTCTTTTAGACTGATGTCAGTTTTGAATTCATTCAAACGCCGAAAACTCCTATGGCGGAAGGATCTCGGCGATCTCTCATACATGCTGATTTATAGCCTATTTTGTGTCAAATTTCATTGCCATGGCAACAGGGGTCGGTCGTGGTGAAATTTGTCTGACATCATTCAATACTCAATAGCACGACCCCGAAAACCCCCGTCACGTGCTAGGATCTCGGAGATATCTCGGACGAGCCGAGGTATTGCTTATTTTGTCTGAAATTTCGTCGCCATGGCAACATGGGTCATTCGGTTGACGCCGTTAAATTGGCGGACCCCCAAAACATACCATAGAACCAAAAATTACGACTCCATCTTGTGTACAACCGGAGTTATGAGAGTTTATATTTTTTAAATTTCCCCATATGCACCGTTGTAATTTTTCGATGTACGTCGGAGTTTTGCTATGTGGACTAGGATCCAGATGATGTCGACACATGAGAGGTCGTTGTCCGTCACCATCGTCTTGTGGTGGGGGAAGTCACGGACCTACCTGCGTCCAAGGAACTTGCAGCTGTTGCCCCTGTTACATACTGTTACACACGGTTACATACATATACTGTTGGAGTTAACTCTGAACTCGGGCAAGGTGACAGGGTCAAAATGGACGAGGTTTCTGAGAACTGTTTGAAAGTGTTTTCTATGGTTGTTGGCCTACATAATGCAAATACATGTACATGTTAAACGACCAAACACGGTGCTTCGGTGTTTACAGGTGACATGTGGCACTTCGTATGCGTGTCCAATTGATGTGAATGGAGAAACACTTCCTTTGTCCGCTAACAGTCCTGTGACCTTCTTGCTGAAGTGCCCCGTGTGGTACAGGAGACGATGGGAAAGACGGTAGTGTGGCACTCCGATAAGCGACGAAAAATGAGAGTTCGGTTCTATGTGGGTTCTCGAATGAACTTGTGCTTCATTTAGTATAATAAATACGTAATAAATTTGTTAAATGCCGAACAATTTCATGTATTCAAATTTTAACTTAAGCAGTCACTATCAGGCTCACTGTTGCTAACTGAGGATTGCTTCCGTGTCAGAACATAATATCACTTGCTTCAGCAGTTCATTGCAAGCCTGGTTAGGCTGGTTTCAACAAGTAGCGCCCGCTCATGTTGTGTTTATTTCAGAAACACCAGTTCATCTAGGCTAGTGGTACTTGGACCACAGCGTCTCTCAGATTGATTGCCCCGCAGGTGGAAAAGACTTGTTCATTGAATGTACTGGTGGACGGAATGGAGAATAATTTCTTTACCAGATCAGCCGTGGTCGGCAACAGCTGCTGTTCGTGATGCTGCCAGAAATCCGTAGGACTTGTTGATGCATGTGACACGTCAGACTCGTCAGTTGTGACTGGTACGGGTGCTGCAGGCATCACGTGAAATCTGGCAAGAAATCATGTCCAGTGTTCGCCGTGACTGTGACGCCATCACGGAGGCCTATATTAGTTGAATTTAATCAATTTGTGGAACTGTTGAGAACCCACATGACAGGGTTCTTGTTCGTTTCGGATTCATCGTGACCACGGGTTCTGTTCGGTTTGAGTTCTACGTCTGGTGCTAGCTGTCCAGTCCTAGTTCAGTTCGGTTCTACCCAGAATGTGGGTTTTAGTTCAGTTTATTCGGTTCGATTCCCATCTCTACTCAGCTTTCGAGTCCACGTTGAACTCTTCTATCGTATCGTATCGTATCTCTAGAATAAATACACTGACCCCCATTCGACCCCAAATCGCTTTACAGTGGGAATCCCAACCTTAAATACAGGGCTACGTGATACTTGGCGCCAATTGTCGCGGAGGTAATCTTTCCGTTCGTGGTCGATAGTGTTCTGGTTTTTGCACACGCGATCAGAGCTGAATCTATACAGCACAATGGACATGCTGCTTGAGCGTGGGAAGTTTGTCCAGTTCTTACGTAGCAGGCCTGAAATGCAAATTATTTCATTGCGTTCCCTTTTGTTGAATTGGTTTACCTATGCCATGTTTTCAGTCACGGCACAATATAGTTTTCTGCCCACGCTTTCGATTTACCTGAGCGAACACCTCGCCATGTATTGAGGAACACATACATACATATCTCATTGTCTAGAATGTTATTTCCGTCGCTACTATTCTACATTCTGCAGTCGAATTGTTATTCAGTGCCTCGGTTGTTAACAGTGTTAGCATGTGCATTGAAGTTAGGCCTACTTAGGCGTAGCTGCTGACATCCAGCCAGCTCTTTGCGACATTGTTATTCACTCACAGTTGTCTCTGCAAGACAAAACTGTGTATAGCTTTGCGTTACTGCTGTGATCAGGCTGTCCATCAGCACCTGCGGTTTGACAGTATTCGACACGACTTAATAGAAATCTTCTGACGTCATTCGCAACGTTTCATAGCAGGTGCTCGTTAATAAATTGCGTGACATGAAGGTAAATTATGTGAGCAAGCCGAACGTGCGTTGTGACGTGGACATGCAGCACCTTCGGCGATAGAACATTTGCAGCTGTTGGACCCGGATATGAAACAGTCTTCCATCGCACCTGAAAGAGGCTGACATATCGTAGGAATATAATAGATTCCGGATGTCGCTAAAACATTTTTGTTTGGATAGTGGCCGGGGCCGCGTGCGCAGTTTTAGCTATTCAATTCTGGCGTTTAGAAATAACCTTACTTACTTGTTTACTTTCTTATTCACATCTCATAATGCTGTATTTGCACAGAGATTCGCCTCATTCAAGACACTACATTACAGCAGCAATGAACGCGGTCACAATTCAGAATACATTTTGACTGTATGGCGTTCTTCCAGTTGATGCCGACGCACACTGGGGCTCATTTTGCTCGGTCATACGAAGCTGTGCCGATGTAGTCATTGGTGCAAGAAAGAACGCCGGGAAGCCTTGTTGTCCACAGAGACCTTCGAGGTAATTGAGCGTAAACCAGAAGCCAAGTGTCAGAATGACCTTGCAGAACGGAAGCGCTTACATGGTATGTTCAAGACTAAGGCAACAGCCGATCGTGAAGCATACCCCTAACAGGGGTTTATAAAGTATCACTGAAGAGATGGCCGGAGAACGATCTGATGCACAACAAGATAGAATTCGTTTTCAGAGAGGCATTAAGCAACTGGCAGGATCTAACGCAAAGTCGTTCGGTGCCACAGTCACAAGACTGGTGGCTCACCATGCAACTCTGAAACTGACATATGGTTCTGCCATCAGATCTTGGTTATTGACGTTGGCACTTTATGACAAGAGCTTCCATACGTTTTTGTCGTCAGCAAGTATTGTCCATGTCACAGGCATAGAGAAGAATCGGCAAAGGCAGAATCTAGAATACCGGATCTTCGTCCTCACTTTCACTCTCCCCATCTATCACTCCCTCGGTCTTTTACTCTAGACTTAAGGCTCGTCTGTTTCAGAAATCCTTTCCTCCATAGTATTCCTGGTTCTTCTTGGACTGCCTTCACGAACCTTCAACCTGCACCGGACTAAGTGGGCACTGACGTGTGTTTTAGTTTCTTTTTCTCCGGTTAGCCTACGTGTGCTAAGCTGACCACACTCAACCTTTTAGTCTACGTTAAACTCTTCTATCGTATCGTGTCGTGTAATAAATTGCTGTAACTAAACACCAACTAACACCACAAGATTACAGGGTTGGCGTCAGAAAGTACCTTTAGTTCCCGCATTGGCAGTATCGGAAATGAAATCTACCCGCGGGTATGGTTGCAACAGACGGGTAATCACTGCAGTTTTCCTTACAAAGTGATCTCGTTTTTCTACTTTTCTTGCACATGTTTTCATTTTTCCTCAGTTTTTTTTTCGTTTCAGGATACTGAATTGTTAATAATATGTCACAATTGCGCGACATAGATCTGTATATGTCACTTTTTTTCACTCACGTGCACTTGTTCTACGTCAACGTTCACTTTGTCGTTGTATAGTATCGTTGCTCTGAAAATACAAATCAAAAGAAATGTCACGATACTATGATGATAATTACATCGATCAAAATTTTTTCGTTAAAAGTCACCAAGCAGCGTCTGCTGTTAGTTAACTCAACGAATGTAAGCCTGTGTAGTAGGATACGTACAACAGAACTTGCCTGATAACGGGCAACGCGGAGGCTGGCAAACTTCTTGACACGATGAGGATAGTAGACAGCAATATAGCGATGAGTAGCAACCACTACCACTGTCCACACTCCTGCCAGGTGGGCTATTGATGCAGTCGGCAACATGTAGGATATCATTTACGGAATCACTTCCTGTGTAGTAAACAGGACACCACAGTGGTACAGCACATTACTAAACGATTTCTCGCAATACGCAACTTTTCCGCAATGTTTCATGGCAGCTACGGCGAGAGAACATGGACTTGATCTTGGAACCAAATATCGTGGTCATTGTTTTCGGTTCTGCGACATTGGGAAGATAAAATGAAAGCGGCTGAAAATGTGAAGAACTGTTGAAGGTCACGGGAGGTCATGTACATCGTGGTCATTAAAAGCGTGGCAGGAAACTTACCAAGATATAAGTACTAATTTTTGTAAATCTTCACCGATTTAGATACGTTTTGCAGAGGGCCTACAATCACTAATTTATTGTCAGCCTCTGCGGTACCAGCAGTATGACCTTCGCAATTACAGTGGGCAATAAAACAGAAATTTCAAGGTAAGATGAATTTGAATTCGGCGTAGAATGATTTCAATATTTGAGCTTTTTATTTTTTAATTAAACATCTGGAAATACAGCACAATCGCTATAAATATTTATCTACGAATATTAAATTATAATTTTAACCATCTTATCTGAACTGAAAGAATATTGAATGTTACAGGAAGTCGCATGCACGCTGTGCTGGTGTATCGGAAACCACGGAAAATAATCACCTAGTTACACAAGTAGGCCTACACTAACACAAAATGTACAGCTATCTGCTGCTACCTTGAATGACTTTCAGTCCTTTCATCTGTTCGAACCTTTAAAATTCAATTCAAATTGTGCTCGAACCAAAATATAACATGTATAGGCTACAACGGGGTGCCATTTTGACAAACGTTATCTGCTACATCAATCGTACACAAGTTAAACTACGAAAATTGTCGTTATATAAGGTTTATTATTTTGAATATAGGCCCAACAGCAAAAATTAAAATGGTTAGAAATTATTCCTCTGACATATACGTGGTAAAAGATTTAAATCTGTCAACTTTTAGCTTTAATGAATTAATACTATTGCATGCTTGATGCTGCTCACCTTAACGTAATGTTGACTGGTGCGAGTGAAGTTGCAGATAGGACGTACGCCGAGAAGTAGATAATAGAGAACTAGCATCACGTTGTCGACGATAGAGAGACAGATGAGGAGGAATGCTGTGGCTGATAGCGACTCGTCTTTCATTGGCCAAAACACCATCACCGACACCGTGTTTCCTTCAACGGGATTCATTATTACTGTAGACGGTTAAAACAAACCGTAGAAGGAAAATGCACATTGTTGGAAATTAGAAGTTTTTAAATACAAACTTCTAACGTTTTTTCTAATGTTTTCACAGCAGGATTCAAGCCACATATGAATCAAATTTCATTAAAGATTTGGTTTAATTAAAAAAAATTATGCACTGTGTAGAACAGGCAAGTGCAATTCTCTAAATGAACAAAATAAATACGGTGCACTTTGTCCAGAAGAACTAAAAAAGCAGTGATAAGTTCTTAATGGAAATCCATCTTAGAACTACGGGGTGTCCCTTGCCATATGACACAAACGAACACACTTGCCTTAACCCCAGCCAGTGAAGGCTGGTACTCGATTTACCTACGCCGGAGGGACGGAAGGCTGAGTTGACCTAGTTGGCTGGTTACATACGGGGACGGTTTACCCGCCCACAGGCAGTCACCCATCCAAGTACTAACCGGGACCGGCGTACGTCTGCCACCACCTAACTGCCCTGATTTCATTGCAAAAGCCAAATGGCCGCTAAATTCGGCACCATAGATTATGGCATATAAGGCGCGATGCTGCAAAACTGTCAGAGAAAAATAAATGAGTATGAATAGCCAACTGACGTATTGCTTGTAGGCTATTACGTTGTCGGATAAGGGTGAACGACGTACTATGGACTTCTTGCACTTGTGTTTTAGACGTATGCTTATAATATTGCAATCTACGTGGCGAGGTAAAATTGCTGAAACATGTATACGTAGCAACAGATCAGTATTGGCAAAACAAAGAATATATACTTAATAAAATTATCAGGTTTCAAAAACATTGCGTCGACCCTTACCAACGAGACCAATGGCGCTGATTATAAGCTGAACGACGCCACCAATTACAAAGGTATAGACAGTGCACACGTACGGTTGACCTCTTGGCGCTCTTGTTTCGAACGACATCGTTGTATTCGACTGCAGTGTCATATTGGCAACAGACGCATTGGAAAACTCTTCATCCATCGTGAACGACACTGTAATCGCAACAATGATAGGCAGTCAGTGAAATAAGTTTTTGACAAGTGACAACAATGGAGTATTAGTCTACGTAAGATATATCATTATTATATATGGCGTGCCAATTTTTAACTATTTCCAGTGACATTACAGGTTTTATGTATGCTTTGTCACATCCGGTTTTGTAATGGCGATTCATGTCTGCTTTGTAATGGAAAACAAGAAGCCAAGCTGTCGCTAGGATTTCTGACCGTACTGCATCACATCTCTAGTAATTAGAGATTGTTTCTAAACAGCATATGCACAGCAGTTGTGTCGGAGATATTGGGCTCTAAACGTATCGGGGTCATGAACTTGACCTTTCGGGGTCGCGTGACGTGATCGGTCGCATGACCATTCGATTCGTCATAGGCCATTTCCTGTTGGAGGTCCGCTGAAACCGAGCCTCTGGTCTCCAGCTGTTTTCGAGATATTGGGCATTCTCGTTTATGTACTTCTGACGTGTGTTTTGTTTGCATGTCTTAGTTAAGTTAGTTAGTTATTTGGGAAGTTACTAGTGTCAGTCGTGAGTTTGATATCCAGCTGGGATCTGTTGCTTTTCAAATGTGACCATGAGTTGTTTCTGCGAATGAATGAATGAATTATCACTTTTTTCAACTTATTTACATGAACAATTTGTGGACGTTCGTATCCTACAAGTTCAGTTCCAATATTTAATGTCGTAATAAATTAGCTATTTGTTGGTTAGCATATCGTAGAAAGTACACTAGATTTTTCCATCAGATATTGCATTTATAAAAGCTTTGAGCAAATAGTCATGCAAAGTTACCGAAGGTCATGTCAACACTTAGGGCCTAAAGCTCCATTTCATAGATCAGATGCAATTTCCAATTAGTCGTCCATTATCCATTTTACAGTGTAAGAGATGCTAGCAATTTGTTATGGATTAGAGCTAGGTGACCTCGAGTGACCTTGAACAATTTTTCCGTTTACAGTAGTCGAGGTATTATTAAACACACAACTGCCACAGTTCTTGTTACAAACGAAAGCCAATCTTAAGAGACAAACCTGTTTTCAACTCAGCATTCAGGGAGTATGAACCGGCTGCAGAATGTATAGAGTCTGCTCGACTGTTGCTTACTTATAGGTGTGTGGTTTGATGATTGACAGCATGCTCTCTGCTTGTGGGCGGACTAGTCTACATTCACCTCGCCAATGCGGTATGCTGTGTGTATCACATGCGGTTCAGCAGCTGCTTCTAAGATCTCACCATCGCCAACGCAACACCTTGCTGGTTCAGATCTTCAGAATTAATTAAGGTACACAATTAGCAGCAGTCATTCATTCTTGAACTACTAAGTGAAATTTAGACTTAACCTCTGATGATTTTAATGTGACGTGGACAATTTTATCGTCTTACTCTTCTAATGTCAAATTTGCTCGTCCACTGTTAAAGGCACAGTGCTCGGCACAAATAGGGGCCTACACTGCATTGCAAGATGCACATTTCTGTATTCTCACACAGTGCTACAACAAAAATCGACCAGACTGAATTAATATGTCTGTCAGTACAACCGAGGAAACTCTAAACGCTAACTTTAAAATTTGGCATTACTCTGCCTAACGGTTAAATATTATGTTACAGGTTGGCTACAAACATTTTTACTCCACTGTCTGCGCTGGCTTCGTGCGTTGGAGCGACTAACTTACAAGCTTGCCATGCTGGTGTTGGTGTACGAGTGTGTCCATGCCTACCTGGCTGACGCTCTAGGCCCACAGGTTGTCGCTGGACTTTCTGATCAACAACACCTGCGTTCATCATCGACCTCGGCACTGGTCGTACCACTGACACGGCTCTCTACGATCAGTGACCGAGCGTTCCATGTCACCGCAGCAAGAACTTGGAACAGTTCGCCATCAGAAGTGACGTCATCAAGCGGTCTCCGATCATTCAAGACTAAACTCAAAACTCGTCCATTTTCTGCCTCTTTCATATAGATGATGCAATGTAGTGTTATGTAATGCAAATGTGTAATTTCAGCATTACTGACTATTTGCCGGACATTCGATAGAGAATCATCTTTCGCAAAACCGGCGTCGATCGTGGCAAAAACGTGATCTCCAGAGGCTGGCAAGTAATCCTATAAATAAATAAAAATAACCGCATTTGACCTTCACATTTTACCCCTTTGCCGGGACGGCCCTACGGGGCCGATTTTTTCAACCATTTCGGCATGTGGTGTCATATGCCTGAGTAGTGACTAGTGACCCATGTCAAATATTAAGTCGATTGGTCAAGGGTTAAGGGGGCTACGGCTTCCCCAAATCGGGGGTTTCCCATTGATTTTGTCGCTCTTACAGCAGTGTTACGCACTAACGTACGTGCTACACTGTGATGCAAACGCAGGACAATGTGTCACTTACGTACTACACAAAGTAAAATGCATAATAGCAGTAATAGCAGATAGGCCCAGTGCATTACAATACAATTAATTCTTAGTTGCTGTTGTTTTCCTGATTTTTGTTGTGCATGGTTTCATGTCATTGCTACTGTGGTGAACAATGATTTTGTGCTGATTTGCTTATCGGTTTGTTGTATTGCGGTGAAATTAGAAATAATCATAATTTACGGTTTTAAATCATCAACGCCGTCGAACCGATTCGGCCTTGTCTATTGCATAGCCACAACGAGATGACAAGACACACAATTAGGCATATTCAAGCATGCCGTGTAGGCACGTTTTAAGATTTCCGGAATTATATGTATAAAAAGTAAGTAAGTAAGTATTAAGGTTCAAACAGCACCAAGCATTTACATGTACGTTTGTGTCAATGTGAATGTTGAACTTTAAGTACAGTGTGAGTCAAACCCCCCGGCGGTTTTCTGAAATTTTTTTCCCAAACGGTTGGGAATTTTTAATCAATTTTTACACACCTATTACACTATCATTTCTACACT
>Ga0056129_1000258_pt1 | contig 12317 bp, 9 predicted proteins | sample WorMetLIZISLAND1_FD_71118 | JGI IMG/M metagenome (GOLD analysis project Ga0056129, IMG submission 71118) | Marine gutless worms symbiont microbial communities from Max Planck institute for Marine Microbiology, Germany - Olavius loisae LIZARD... ...
CAGCATAATTGTGCATTATAAGCTCGTGTACCCCCCCCCCAACTTATACGAATTGGGGGGACAAAAATTTTTTTCGTTCGCTTCGCTCGCGAATTCACTATTTTGTACCCCCCATTATGGAACTCGTGGCGCCGCCCCTGGCCTCTGCGGTGGCCGTGTCTACTTGGGGCGCTATATCAAGTGCTCGACCTTTACCTTTAGAGCCTTCTGAATATTTCTGCCAAATATCATCAAAATCTATCCATATCATTTCGAGTTATACCGTTTCAAAGTTGGGCCGTTGTTTGAGATACAGTGTAGTTGTCAGTATTGACTGTGCACTGTTATTGTTCATGTCGTTAACTTTCACTGATATATTTGTTAACACATCATAATGATGACTTGATTGCATCGTGTCGATTTGCACCGTGGATGGTTTTAGATTATATGTTACACGTTCCCATCGGAGAATAGTGATATATTCGTTACAAGCGTAGGTAATGTCACTCAATTCTGGTGTACCAAAAACAAAACATCAGAGCATATTTTTTATGATGAAATATTGACATGCAACAATTACGCTCTGTCAGTCAGCAATCACTGTTATAAGTTTGCCGCTTTTAAAACACCTCTAACAGCGTTGATAAGTCTGCACTTTTCACATTTGTATAGATATATACGCTGTGTCTAAAAACGACCCAACTCTGAAACGGTATAGGCTAGCTCTAATTATAAGGATCAATTTTGATGACATTTGGCAGAAATATTCAAAAGGCTCTAGAATATTTCAATTTTTCATGTTAGGTTTGCTTTTTATTAACTTTTTCGTCTTTCAAACCGGACACTGAAAATAACGCGAATCTTTACGTTATAAGCTTATCAAGCAAACGCGCCAACTTCAACAATGTCCAATTTTTTTAAACATATGCCATAAACACATAATATTTGGCACACATAATCTACAGACAATTAAACATAATACACTCATCAATAAATTACTGCTAATGCAGTTTTACTCAATATCGTCCTACCGAAAGTGACGAAAATTATGCGTCACACAGCCTGTTAACATGTCGACTGCTCCGAACTTTCTCAACTTTACCAGCAGCCTGTTAATGCTGTTCTTCGTACAACCTTTATCCGGAAACTCTGTTATAAACTACCAAGCACTGTAAGCGTTACGCTACATTCATACGGATTTTTGATCAAAATTTTGTCTTCTTTACTGAACGGAGTCAAAGTCGCGTTTGCTGAATGATACAGCATCAAAATTCGCGTAATTTTCGGTGTCCGGTTTGAAAGATGAAAAATTAATTAAAAAAATGCAAACCTACATGAAAAATGAAACATGCAAACTCTATTCTAGTCTTTTAAATATTTGTGCGAAATATCATCAAAATCGATCCTTATAATTTCGAGCTCTAACGTTTCAAAGTTGGGTCGTTTTTTGAGACAGAGTGTTTTTGTAGTGTAGTTCATCAGCAACTGTGGTAGTTTTACTACACTATACATTGTGTTCAGAAAAAAACACACATTTAGTTTCTTTCATATCTCCATGGATAATGTGTAGATGTAAACAAACATTGCAGTGAATAGGACTATAAATCTAAGGAACGAAGTCACTGTTTTAATTGTGCACTGAACTGTTCATGTCGTTATTTGTTGCACTTTTATTTATACACCTTATTGTTATTGTACAATCTCGTCGTCTGGTTTGCACCTTTGATGGTTGTGAATGCATTAGTATTCTATCTTTCAACTAAAATCGACTTACATATTTTATTTCTGGCGAATAAAATGACGATGATGATAAGTATAAAACGTATTCAAATATTACATTTCACAGAATAAAAGCGATACTCAGACAAAAAGTACGAAATCCGTTACAAATACACTGTAAAACACACACGATTATTTGCTGTCATATTATGCAACGACACGTTGTCAACGCCAGTCATTTTCTGGCCTCCATCGGCTTCTTCTTGACCAAACTGTCAACGCAAAAAGCTAAGTAATCTTATTTGATGTCGGGCCCTGTCCACTCGCTTCGACTACGGTTCCCCTTCATTGCTTAATGAAGCACCATCGAAACTACAGCATCTCAGGCAAGGAGACTTTCGACAGACGACAAGAAGTCCGGCTGTATAAGACTTATCAACAGACTCGCGGGAAGACGGACTTCATACGTTTGTTTCTGGGACGTCGGACACAGCAGCGATGTCTTGACTGAATGACTGGCGAATACGGCGAGCGTAGTTAGCGACCAGATGACCGTAGACACTGTTGTACCATTCCGGCGTTCGACCGCTACATATCGCACAGGCACATCAGACACTTGCAGTTTACAGCTTGCGTTCTGTCAAGCCGGAATAATCGAATATTGTATTGTATTGTAACAGTCAAATTTTTGCTGAACCTAACTGCGAGCGATAAAACAACTAAAACAACATCATTTAGCACACGCCACCGATCAGCAAGATTAACCGAATGGTTTCACGTAAATAAATGCTTAAAAATTTATACTAACAGACTAATTTCCTGTATACGGAAATTACTTTCACAACGTTATTCTGCTACGTTTTAGTTTAAGGCCACAACCCACTAGGCGACCTAGTTGGAAACTAGTTGGAAACTTGTTGCAAGCCTGGTCGTTTTCTACATTCCACTTGTGCAGCAAGTTGCCAACCTACATGTCGTAATAGATCTATCAGGTTGCGAACTTGTCGGCAATAGTTGGCAACCCCCAAAAGTTGCGAACTAGTAGCGAACTAGTTAGCAACTAGTTGGAAACCCGGGTTGGCAACTAGTTTCCAACTAGTTCGCCTAGTGGGTTACGGCCTTTACGATGACACGCATGCTCACACGCTTCGCGGTTCTTGTTGAAATAAAGCCATTCTTCGACGATATAATTTTCTGTTATTATTAAAGGCTGCAATATTGGTTTTAATAGTTTTAGGTAAACTAGAAAGTTCCTTGGCACTTGGCAGATAGTTTTTACAGCGCGATACTATGCATAGCAAGGTTGGCAACTGGCAAGGTGTCTTTCTGTCCGTCCGTATTATTATTATTCTTACCGGAAGTCAACTCGTCCGATGTGAGTGAGTCTAGATCTGCCTGAGCCGCAAGGTTCGACGAGGTAGCGAGATGCCAGCGTCACTGCGCGAACTCCACCCATCAGAGGCGCGTCGACGTGCTCCACCGAGGTAGACACCAGTACGCAGACGCTGTGCGCCAGATTACAACGCCACGATCTACAAGAACAACAAAGAGCACAACAGTGCGCGATAACCACGTTCACAAGACGGCTCGCTGGTATAAGTCAATCGTCACGGACAAGCTTGGTTGTTTCACAGCGAGCCCGAGGTCGCCGCGCTCTCACACAAGGTTCTCCATGGCAGTGCGCCACGGTACCTGGGGCCGCTCACTCCTGTCGCCGACCTTCATGGTCGATGGGCTCTACACTAAGTTCGCACCAACCTTCGGATCATGTCTTCTGTCCGACAGTCAACCATTGGTTGTCGAGCGTTTCCGGCTGCGCTGCCAGCTCCCTGGAGCTCCCCGAACACTGATGGATTTCATAATCACTGCGCTGCAGCAACCAAGTCTAAACTTGTTTAAACATTGTCAAATTACTCAGATATGTCTGAAACTGCTTTTATCTGAACGGTCGTTTCTAATGTCAGCGCTTTAGTAGTCCTAGCTGCAGCTTACTTACATATTACCGTAAAAAATGACTGATTGACTGACTGGCTGCATAGATCAATCTAGCGACTTATTTGTCGGAACATTTGGCAGAAGATATGCAAAGTCGATCACAATAAAGAGTAGAATTCATTACAAATCCTAACTGTTAACACCATGCAGTATAAAACAAGGTTTGCAATTCATATCTACAAGACTAATAAAGCTAATAAAATTTTGTAGTCAATAGGTCAAAGCAAAAGCCAGTCCATAATAATACAACAAATGTATGGCACTCGTGGATCAACGATCGAGACGATAAGACTCCGCCCCGAGCAACAGATTGTTAGATCATGACCAACAGCGGCGCCCTCTGCCGAATACAATTAAGCGTCGATGTTGTTGGTGACAGACAGAGAGACAGACGCACGGACAGACACCGCCATCGTGTTGCGTTCCCACTGTGTAGAGCGGGCGTTCACCTATTACTACCATACTTGGATTGGATTGGATTGTGCAGGGTTTTACGTCCCCGCCAACACAGTATAGGTTATACGGGAGACGGTTTTTACAGGTCAAAAGACCCAACCAACAGTATCAAAGTACTGAAGGAAGAAGCTACAAAAGACAAAGCAAACAACGAAAACAACTAAATAAACATATGCACATACTGCCCTACGAAGTTACTTCACGGTCACGAATTATTGCGTTGACCTGAGTTCACAGAAGTCTCTGGCAGGATGCGGCACCATCACGTTGACGACATACTGGAACACTTCGGTCTCGTTGTCCAGCCGCTGGACCACTCGCCACTTGATCATGTCATCGTCCCAGAGATGTCGTTCACGCAGCAGGCGTTCAACCACGTCGACCGGAGGTGCTGCCACCTCCACGCCGCACTTCCACAGCCTCAGTGGATGTCCGTCGCCGACTTTCTTGTACGCCACATCGACGTCAGCGCCGCATGATGTCACCGACACCCAGCCTCTGAATCTGTCACGTGACTCCTGCATCGAAACGTAATACAATAAGCGTCGCTCGCTTCAGCTCTGTAGCATCGTCGACTTGAGAAAAATAACAAAAACAGATCAACTTTCAACTGTGACCATTTTATACCGAATACACGCCATAAAATTAAACGTCACGTGAAAACATTCAGATAGTTTTACAAGTTTTGAACTGGTGATAATATTCTCTCGTCAGTGCAGCTGCATAAAATAATTATAATCACAAAACAACAAGATACATGCCTTTTTCTAACTACTACAAACCTACAAGTTTATCCATTCAGTTTATTACACAGGTGAAAATCCATGCTAAGTGTGAGCACCTTGAGCAGTCCCTGTATGCAAGCTTCAATGTACGCCGAGTAGGTCTTTGTGTCACTGCGACCGCATAACTTCGCCCCGAGTTCTTCTAAAGACACCGGGTCACCTTGTTCGATGTACGTTAGATGACATCGCTCCATCAACTGGCTTGGAACCTATGTCAAAGTCATCGTTTATCAATGCAGTCTACCGTATCTACGTTATTGCAACTATAGACAGCCAATTCACAATGAACGTCAAGCTATCAAACTGGTATTTTCGTAGCTGAACGCCATGTTTAAATGCACTGCAGTGACGTAATGCCATCACGTCGGACTGATAGCAAAATTTAAAAAACAAAAGTAGAAGATTATGTGTTTTTTATAGCAACGACTTTCTAATTTCTACATGTTAAATTTTATGAATTTTGGTGTAAGCAAATAAAAAGTTATAGCGAAACACAAAATGTAAAACGTTTTTTGAGACACAGTGTATATCCAACGAAGAGTCGAAAAATAGAATGGGACTGCATGTTTAACAGTCTATAACTTCAGTAGCAAGCGACTGAAATGAACAATATTCTAAGCACTGTTAGGGTGTTAAGCAGTAATTGAGCAGTGAAAATTAGAATGCTCTAGCTGTTAAAATGACTAAGATATTTACACACTTGAATATGCCCTGTCACGAGTTCTCCAACCATATCATCGTAATATTCAGGTCGTTCTGAAATGTTCTCTCTGAATCTTCAAAGTGGTTGTTTTTAGATATCACTTCACTTAACACATCTATTATTATTTTTTTTGTTTATGTAAATCATACATGAAGTACATAAGAAAAATACAAATAACCATCACATGCCATGGCATAAACAGTTGACGCACTCGCAATATCACGAAAGTCAAACTACTCAGTCAATATATACGGAGAAAAATATACTCAGTTCAGAAAACATGAAGCTAACGTCAATGGTCAACACGTCAATGGCAGTATAGTTCTGATCTGACCGTGAACAAGTCCTTGGCGCTGAGAATCATCGTCGTCAGACACTCGTGTGCTGCCTGCTGCTCCTCCAAGTCCTTCTCACTCAGCTCCTCCACGCGCGCTCGACGTCGCCTCGACGACCGTCCTGATCGTCCTTCGCTCTTCCACCGCTGAACACAGGCGTTGAACAGTGCCGGCGCGAAACACATCGCCAGATTGCGCGCGTTCATCTGAAGACATCCACGACAGCCGCAAATCACTCGAACATCAAGGCACTGAAACGAAGCTGACTCCTGACTTCAGAAAACAGGCCTGCCTAACACATGCTGAGTAAGTACGGGTTAAAGTAAAGTCCTACCCAAGCAGAACGGACCCACAGGGCAGTGCTGATCTCATTTCGTTATCACTGAGCCAGACACCAGCCGGCGGTGTAATAACACTCAAGGCTACTGAGTTAGTGCATCGCGTGGTATTCTCGTTTACTCCACAGTTTCCACTGGTACTCATAAATTGATCCTGGAGGGATAGCACACTGTTTGGTGTTGGTAGACAGTAAACGCAGGTGGGATTCGAGCACGCGACCTCGCGATCGCAAATTCGGCACTCTACCACACGGCCACTATAGTGTACTAGTAACACGTGATTAATAAGTGGGATGGCTATAAAACTGAAGAGTTCTGGTTATTGTGTGGTACAGAACATAAAACTGCATTAGTACACTGAAAAAGAAAAGTAGAGTTTCCCAAGCGGCTATGAAGAGTCACGGTGAAGAACTTGCCTGGTTGTGTTCAGACTGTTTGGCCACATCGCTGAGAAACAGCAGTAGACACTGCAGAGTCTCGCGGTGTACATCAGGAAGCAGAAGCACAGCGGCCTTCAGCAACTCCAGCCTCTCGTTGCTAGGAACGTCTGCACCAGTGCGCCAAATGTACGAATTACGATCACATTTGAACAGGGAAATGTGACATACCACACCAAGAGCAACAGTGAATGCAGGACAAGAGAAGACTTAAGTTGAATACGGTTTAACGTCTCAATCAACACGTCATACGTCATTTTGGAGACGATATTATTTTCACAAGTCTGATGACCCAACGAACAGTGCCAAAGCACTGAAGGAGAGTGGTAAGTGACCCAGACGGGCCTCAGCCTAACCGAGATTGCCACATCATGTTACATGATGGTGAAACTAAGGCCTTTTTTCATGTTACAACAATATAATATAAAACAACATATAATAACACAAGACGTTGTAAAGCAAATAAATCTAACACACATAAAGAAATCTAAGCACAATGACACGCAGCAAAATCTGAGAAGACAAAACACGACGTTATACATAGCATTCATAACAGATAAAAGATGGAATGAAGTGATTACAGAGAATGTTATACTGACACTGGAAGATGCTTGTGAAGACGTGTGAAAGTTTTCTTGTTAGAAGACAGTCTGGCAGTTCACGGAAGTATAGCTTCAGAAGGTCAGCAACGTCATACGCAGGCAGCGTGTCAAACTCGAGTGAATCTGTTGCATCAACATCAACACATACAGGTCGTCTGAATGAATGTACTGTAGCATCAGCAGCCAGATATGTACATCTTCAAATGCAACCATTCCACTGTTTACAACATAGCACTGTATATATCTACTGGTTATCAGTTGTTTCATCCCATGTCTTGTCTGATTGTATCCACTATCTTACAACCTTACCTAGCATGATATAGGCCACATGTATCATTATTTTCGATATTGTTGTGTATTCATCTGTAATAGTTTTTACGTATTTTTCTTCACCGTGTGATCTGATCTCAATGATGACACGTTCTGTAGACCAATAATAACATTACGGTCATTCCAAAATATTGTAGAATCCCTGTTCCAACGACCTTTAAAATTAGCACCTTAGTGTATCAATCTCAAAGTAAGTTTGTTTATTTCGGCTACAATGGAAATACTATGTTTGATTGGTTGACTAAAGTAATTAAAAGATTTTGTTGTTTTAGAATATAGAAATTGCTAGACAGTGGCAGTGGCAACCCAAGCATATTTCTGTATGGCCACAGTCGCTAATTATGGCCAGACAAAAATGTTAAAAACTCTCAGCTGCACTGCATCGTGTCCGTCGCCGTTGTACCAAACATATATATTTGATATTTCGTCAATAATTTGGTCAATAACATTTTTCGGAAAAGCTTATGCAGCCTAATGCAGGTTTTCCTTTAAGCATAATATTTTCCCACTAAATATGGTTGCAAATGGTCAATAAATTATAATAAAGAAATAAATACTGGAGATACAATAGGTGCACATATGTTGAGTAACGGCAGAAAAAGTTTCACGGCCGGCGGCGGAACTGACCTGGGTCGGCCTCGAGCTGTTGACGAAGAGCAGTAACACGATACCGAACACCAGACTTACGGAACACTCCGACCGCATCGGCAGCCACACGACGTAGACGTCGCATGGCGTACAGGACGCACAGTGGAAGAGGTTGTCCGTGACGCTGTTGACATACAGCTAACGGCACACCGAACACCGCTCGATCACCATAGTCTGGCGTCTTACTGCGCTTCATTAGTCGAGATACGAACCTGCCAACAGGTGCGAGCTTGTAGTGAACGTCAAACATAGTCAGTCTTTGTGATCAAACTAACACATGGACCAATATACTGCTGGCTCCTTGACCTTGAGAAAACATCGAAGATTGGAAAAACAATGTTTGGAACGCTGTCTGAGCATCGTTGCAGACGGAAACCGAAGATATGATGGGTGGACAACGTTACATAATGGAGCGATTGTCACTAGCGAAGGCCTAACAAGAGGCAAGAACAGATCATAATGGAGATGGATCGTCCAAAATGCGGTAAATCCTCGACACCAGGAAGACTAAAGACAAGACCAGACATGACCCTGACCTTGACCTTGACCTTGATTCATTCCGCCTCACGATGGGCTCATTCGGCTACGCTTCGACGCCATTCGTCAATCGTCAAGCAAAGCTTCTTCCCAGGTAGTTTCATATTCACTAAGTCATACCAAACTTGTTCTTTGGTCCCCGATTGGTCGACGGGTCTTATCTTATACCCAGGAACAGTAAACTTCCCAGGCTGCTGGTGGCTATGGTGAAAAATATAACTTAGTGAAATTATACATGACTAACACACTCACTTGACAGCGAGTAACATTTAGCAATGTGTCACTGTCTAGTGAAAGTTAATGGTTCTGGCGTCGACTTCAGAACTAAGACAACCAGGAAAACGTTTACACCCAGAGGTCGTTGGTTTGTGAAATAAACAAAATTTTACTCGCTTGACTTGATTTTCCACGAGTGAAAATTAGTAAGAATACTGATTGACGGTCTTGGGTTTAGATGGAAGCCAGAGGTGGTCACTGACCAGGAGCGGCCGGCACGTTGTGACGGCGAGTATTTCTCGAGACTAGCGGTCAGTCGAAGCGTGGCGAGACGGTGTAGGACGGCTAGCTGCCCAGCTGACATGCCGCTAATCAGCTGACCACCAACGCCGCTCTCAGAGACACTCGAACGATGACTTTTGGCGAAGCTGTGCCATCTGATACGCGCCGCTCGGGTCTGTCGCCTGCTGTATGACAAAACTTCAGCAGTCATACCATTCATTGGCCTCAAAACTCCCTTGATAGCACATTACTGATGAACCCCAAAAGTGAAGTCTTCGACGGTTGTCATACTATGTCACGACACACCAAGGTAGAGGATCTCAAGGGTTAATATTAAGTCAAGTTACAGTCATTCAATTGTACAGCAGGTGACTGGACGTACCCTGACGACAACAGACATCTGAACTGAACTATGATTAGCGCGGATGGACACAGATTTAGCGCACTTCAAAAGTATTCAAAAACAAACGATAACATAAAAGAGACCAGTTTATCGCTATCTCTTTCAGAACATCACCGTAAAACAGAGCTTCATTAATGCAAGTTCAGTCCCGTTATATGCCACGGTGGTTCGACCTTCAAGCACTAAGAGGGGAAAGTTCGACTCATAAATGGCCATTATAAGGGACTTTTCTTCAACTAGAAACTTGTCTGATATCAGTAGATGATTATGAGGTGAATGAACGCGGCAGACCTGGAGCAGCGAGTGAGTGACGACCCGACACCCGAGTCACGTCGTTCGCGATGCTGTGGATCTGGACTGTTGTCGTCAGGGTACGTCCAGTCGCCGTCCTTGCCGTCCGAGTCCGCCGTGTCCGACTGTCGCAGCTGTCCCAGTTCCGCCGCCGTCGGTAACTGTCGACTGTCATGGTCAGCAGCTGTATCTAACCGTCTGGAATGCTCTGAGACGAGGGGCGATGATGTGGCTGACGACTGATCTTCTTTGTCCAAGTCCTCCTCGTCGTCGTCAAGAGTTCGGTCGGAATTCAACTCAGAGTCTTCCACTGAAACAGCGTCGAGTTATTAACCCTATGACGCACTCTATTGTCTATGGATACTGCTATAAAGCATCCTGTGCCAGACCGTGTTACGCCGTCATTTGTAATTTTTGACATCAGGGCTGAGCGTCAGAGTGCCCGGATGTCAAAAATTACAAATGACGGCTTAATCCGGTCTGGTACAGGATACTTTATGTACCAATATGGCAACAGTGGGCGTCAAAGGGTTAAATGCAACGAAAAGCCTGATATGACATTTACTCGCATAACCAGATCTGCATCGAGAGACTGCTAATCCACGCCGTTAATACATCGTCGGATATACATGCAATCTAGACAGGACCGATCACTCTAATGTTTAAGTGGCACGATTTATTAATAAGTCAAAATAAGTTCAGATAACAACTATTTACATGATAACAGTGTGAACTGTCACAGTTAAGAATACGGTTCGGAAACAACATGACTGCAGATTACAAGAAACCTGTTTTTAAGCACACCGGTAGCTTTCAATTATGAGTTACGACTTATTGGAGCTCTTTCTAGTTTTGTCATAAACGCACTGCTGTTCCATACCAATAACGATGGCTCGGTAACTGATTAAACTTGACTCAACTAAATAAACAGTGAGTTAAACTCAAGAATCCTCACATTTATTCAAAAAAAACAAATTGGTTTTTCAATGTTGGTGTGTTTCTGTGTCAACAGTTTCAGTAAGTAAATAGTTTTTAATTCCTAACCCTAGTAAATTTCTGTTGCTTTGGATTCGAAAAAGTATGAACTATATAACATTAACGAAAAGACACCAGACAAAATGGAAATGACAATCTTTTCTTCGCACGTGACTGTGTTAATAAGTTGCAGACAAAAAATGCACCGATTATTGTCGGAGTTCTGGAAATCGACGTCACATCATCATCACCACATAAACTCCTTTCTGAAACACATGCCGTACACATAATCTGCTTTACTTTTATCCAAATCAAATATACACCAGCCGTCACGGCTCTATGCGCCAGTACAGCTTGAATACTGCCAATTCGCGCCGGCATAGTTACTGGCAGCATACCCTGGCAACTGCTTGCTCTCCACTGGATGCAGGACAGACCGGCGTCATGATTGACAGACATGACTGACCAACAGCAGATTTTAGAGACACAGAACGCCCGCCACTGACCAAGTTTTAAAGACAGATTACACCGCAGTTCCATTTTGCGCTAATGCTAGGAAATAATATTGTCAAATCTGAAGGACATCTAACTATGAACTGCACTGACACAGTGACAACCCCAGAGTTGTGCAAGAAGCTTGTATCTGCAGTCGACAGACAGACATGCACAATCACGTACGTCCCAACTCATTGGATGTAATAAGGAAACTGCAGATCAGTAACATCCCGCCAAAATGTCCTTTCTATTTTTGTACTGTTCTGTTCCTGGACAACTCGCCGACACACCAACTAGCCGACATCATACAAAATCGAAATCCAACAGCGCTGGATCTAGCATACGGAAACAAATCGCCATGTGCGAGAAATTAGTAACGTAAAATGTGTCATTGGCGACGGTATTGTATGCTATCAGCGAGTTGGTTTGTCGGCAATACTGAATATTTCTATCGATCAGGTTTTAGACGTTGGTAATCGGTACATAATGATAAAAAATGCGACGAACCTGCATGTTGCTGTTCTTCGCTGACGACTGCCAGAGAACTGCTTAGCATGCCGATATCTCGGTACAGTGCCGACAAGATGAAGTCCAGCTGTCGCTGAGGATCGTCGTCACTGATCGGCGGTGACGTGACGACGTTATCGTAGATGCTGATGGTCCTCGCTGCCGAGTCCAAGGACCGCTGACGACGCCGCCGCTGCAGGGACTGGAGGCAGCGATCATCCACGTCAACGACTGGAACGACCGAACTTCGCTCGTTGGTCGGAGTGGCGGGAGCCGAGTGACCG
>Ga0056129_1000259_pt1 | contig 12307 bp, 9 predicted proteins | sample WorMetLIZISLAND1_FD_71118 | JGI IMG/M metagenome (GOLD analysis project Ga0056129, IMG submission 71118) | Marine gutless worms symbiont microbial communities from Max Planck institute for Marine Microbiology, Germany - Olavius loisae LIZARD... ...
ACAGGCAGTGATGACGTCGACGCTGATCATAGGCGGGATCTAATTGCAACGTCCGCGGGCTGAAGAGCACTGAACTGTGCCATCGTGTTGACATCAAATGTGCTGCAGAGTTGACTACAAGGTCACTGCCACTAATACGTCAGTAAGTACACTAATTTGTTAGTGAGTTTGATATCGAGTTCTTCTTCACAAACTGGACACATCACTATTCCTTCTCAGCAGAGTGAGACGATGATTTAACGTATTAGGTCCAGTCAAGAGACCGACAAGCATCCTTCTTAGCTCTTTCTGTGACAGTCTAAGTGCATACTTGGAAAGTTGTTCGTCGACTAATACTCAAAACTCACATGTTACCGACATATTTGAAAGTCACATGGCGACCAACGCCACTGATAACTTATGGTTTTGGGCACACTGTAAACATATTACTTACTTATGCACTTATTCATCATAAACTGGTTGACTACAGTATACTGAGAAGTGAAAGAAATCAAGCAATAGAAGCCGAGATATTGAAACAGTGACGGCCCCAACGTACAGTTGCCAGCCTGAGTGAAGTGCCAGCGCAGTGCAAGCGGCAGGCGGATACATCTGTATCGTGCAGAGTGGCTGAAAGCCCGGCTGAAACAGAACATCTCCTCCTCTCATTGGTAGAGACTCGTGACCCTTCCAGACGAAGTTGTCACGGTCACCGATGATGTTCATACTCACATAGCGTGCCTCCTGCAGTCACACCATCAGTACCGGTCAGAGACTAGTTGCACATACAAGGCCATTTCACGGCCAGTAAATGGTATCATAAAAATGCACAGTAAGGGGACTGCCGGTCGACTCATCGACGTAAGAGGCAAAATTCGTTTGCCAAAGGTGGAACACCCTAAGTTTGAAAGTCACGTGACGCCGAATACGGATGAATATCAAAAATCTCTCCGATTCAAATTTTGATAACTATTATGGCCTGAACACGAAGGAGACACTACAGCACAACACATTTCTCAATTATTATTGTAGCAGGTACTCGAGACCAAATGTACTGACAGACATTTGTCCCAAACTAAGTGGGCATTGGCATTTGCTTGATTTAGTTTCTTTTTTATACTTTTTGTTTCTGGTTATGTGTGCTAGATTAAGCTGACCACACTCAGCTTTTGCGTCCACGTTAAACTCTTCTATCATATCATATCGTTTGTGATTGGCTACAGATCACTAACAGTTCACCACACCATCACTGTCTGTGTAACGTGAAAAGACCCACGACGTCTTACCTGTCGTCGAGCCTCGCGCTCAAACTGCAGGATGACGACTTGACCTGCCGTTCCACCGACGACCAGCGTCTCACTCAGAGCACACAGGTGAAGCTTGTGGACGGCAAGGCGTGGGTCATCACTGAATGGGTCGTAGACACCAACCTAAGCACAGACATCATAGCACGACAACTGACAGATACCTGCAGCATCGTAGTGCTAGCCCACGCTATGCTTATAGACAGGATACACCATATGCACAGTTAACACTCTACCTGCGCCGTGTGGACAAATACAGATAGTTTTACAACAACTAACACAGCCGCATTTAAATAAATGTCACTGATGCAGGTATTATTATGATCATTATTTTTTGCCCTACAGTATAAAGAACTGAAGGGCTAAAAACAAACGCCTGAAATACCAAAGACAAGGCTTTGTAATGCAACACCAGAACGATGTCAGCACTTTGAAATACGGCCTAGAGATTAACGCCCAGTCTACTGTGTGTAGTCTCCACTTCTTGGCAAGATGTGGTGCCATGATGGATAAATGAAGGAATCACTTTGGATTTCCTCTTCTCAGACTGTGTGAGATAAAACAGAAAACACTGGTCTACTGTCTTGTGGTAAGAGAAAACTTCCAAGAGATTTCACTGACCTTCTGGTTAAGTTGGCAATACACATTACACATTGGACCTACTGGATCCTCGGCATTAAGTTGCAACATGGCTGCCTGATATGGGAGCTAGATGCATTCTCCCATTGACAAGGCTCATCGCTTATACAACAGCTTGTTGCTACCGCACAAGCCGTGATGTATATACATCTTTATTCGCAGCAGTAGCCACAGCATTGTAAAACAGAAAAAAGAAACAATAATGAAAGCACAATAAATCGCTTGCTAAACATCGTCCGTATACACAGAAATAACAAAATGTGCTCAATCAAACATCGTACTGTGCGAAAACTTTACAGAGTTCATTCGCAGTCCCAGAATATTTAGCCAAACTCTCAGTTGTCTGCCTGATTTACCATCTGAAGTGAGCAGAAAGACAGATCAAAGATGGAACCTTTCTGAACGGCGGCCACTCCTCGTCTGCATCAATGTCCGACATATCGCCACGGTAATAGCCACCAAACATGTCAGCGGTCATCAGCTTGTAGAGCAACTGGATACCAGCTGACGACACGTCCCAGAAACGCACGGAACCATCTTCATGTCTGCCACAAGACACCATGTCATATGTCCAAGGGTGGTGAAGTTAACACTTTGACGCCAACTGTTGCCATATGGGTACAGCTATAAAGCATACTGTGCCAGACCGGGTTAAGCCGTCATTTATTTTTGACACCTGGACACTCTGATGCTGAGCTTTGAGTGTCAGAACGCTCCAAAGGGGAAGCTGTTAAGATCTTCTTGGCATCTGTTTCGTCTAGCATTCATGCAGTGTGGCCGAACAGGGAGAAACGCCGCGGTCGGACAATAGCCGAAAGGTGTGGTTGTCCGGTCGTCCGTCTTATCTCATCATTCCTAACGATCGTATCATATTACTTTACTAATAAAGTTGACATGTGCAACTCAGTTACATATAGAAAAGAGGATAAAAACAACACACAAAACAATAAGCTAAGAATGCTACGACTGTACGCTACATAAAGGCGCCAGTGACGTCTCGTGTTCAACACTGACTATATACAAGTTCTGCAGTATGGAGTCTCAGTCATTGATGCCAACAGAGTTCTCAATCCATGATTTGTTCATGCCAAGCTGTTTTTGCAGGTCATAGTGTGGTGTTGGTCGTTCTACAAGACAGTGAGACTGTCAGTGAGTAACAGCATATCAGCACAGTTAGGCTATACAGTGCCATTCACGTTGGGTGTTCTGAGAACAAATTCTACTAGGCAGGACTGGAGCACTCATTGAAGGTTCCACAGTATGAAGGCAGATTCCTCTGCATCTTCAACGATGGATAGTATGTTTGGTGGCTCGTTAGTAGAGCGAGTGAGCAAGTAGTTTCTTAACGATGCAGCAATCTAGCTTCAGGCACCGTTGTAAACAGGAACTAAACAATGCAGGCCATACAGATAAAATTAGATCAATCTATCACGCAAATGTCTCGCCGTAATATTTGCCATCTTACCTTTCATATTTTCCCATCCCAACTAACGCAGTGCCTTAATTCACAAACACCTTACACAGTTGACTAGGTGTTAACAATTCCACACAGAAGTGCCAAATTACACCACGACGACGATGCGTATATATGTGGACACAAAAAAGCATGAAAGCGAGCAGGACAGACCCTGTGATAAGCAGCTCTCTATTACCAACAGTCGGCAGCAGGTTGACACCACCCTGTATCGGCCAGTCCTGTAGACACACAATACAGTTACAGCCACACTATATGGAGGAGATGAATTCTGGTCTGGCTAAACACGCTGGAGAGACGTGAGATGATAACGAGCATCCGTGCTCAGTATTAACACTACTAGCAGCAGCAGCAGCAGCAGTCACGTGACATATGCATACACATGATGGATTTAATAAAGACCAGTTTGTGATGAATCAAGGTCATCTTGTTACCATTTCATCCACAACGGCTACTGTCTCATACCAGTGTTGGAGTCATCGAGGCCGTGACTTTGGCCTCGAGGCCGACCAATCATGTCCTTGGCCATGAAGATTCGCCGACTTCTGAAGGATACCAGTTCGTGGTGTATTTCAACGCATGAATTTCCACCACGGCCAACTGATGGTTCCACAAAACTGTCCAATAATATTGACATTCACGGCAACTGGTATCTGAGTAACAAAGCATTCAACTGAGGCATTCTAACCTCACCCTTTAAACCCTTCTCTTGTTCGGTCGTTCCACCCACGACAGAGTTTCACTGACAATTCACAGTAGTACTCCCAGACAGGTCATGACATTCACAGGTCACACATATCGATCCTAAGCTCCGCCTACCCGCGTCGAGTAGCCAATGAGCTGTCGTTGTCCGGCGTCGGTCATCTTGTCCCAGAGCGTCTGCGGCACGTTGCTGACGTGTGCCGTCGCCGTGATGGCACTACAGTGTAAGCTGGCGAGGTACGGCAGCTGATAGCACGGCCAGCCGTCGGTCTGAAGGTCCATGGCAATGAGCTCCTCTTCAGTTAGAACCACCAGACTGTGCGGATCATCGTAGCCTGAACATCACGTAACAAACCACACACGATTCTGTGTGAATTCACACCATATCAACCAAACATAAACGTCATCAAATTAGCAACACAGGGAAGAACATTTCAGTGCCATTAAATGGAACGGAGAATTAAAAACAGGAAAATCTCTAACAATCACCATCACACTTGTAGCGACACAATGTAGACTGCAATGCAGTGAAGTTTAACAGTCTATCAGACAACAGAAACATAAACAAAAAACACAAACGTCAAAGTGCAGATTGAGCAGATCCTTGACAGCGCAACAGCGCAACAGTGATACAGAAAGTGATAAAATAACTGAAGAAACGAAATGAAAAATGAGGGCGAGAAAGTGACTGAGTAGATTCATAACAGCATGGCTGACTGTTTTGCATCAGTCAAGAGACTGGTTCCGAGATGATGCAATGCGATTAGTACGACTTTGTACCGTAGAGAGATGGATAGATATCGGAAATTTATATAGCACAATATCATGCGTACATCTCTATTGTGCTGGATGCACTGATATCGCGCGAATAGTATCGTCTTAATAGTGCGCCAAAAAACGCCAAAACTGACAGAGAGAGATATAGAACTGTGACAAATCACTATCAAGTGGGGAAACTTGTAGAGCGTTGGATCATACCCGCGATGTCTCCCATGGAGTGTGAGAGGCGGCGCCGACGGTCCGAATCACAGATGACGAAGAAGTCGATGACTTTTGACGCAAAGTCAAACACGACGTGTTTGTCACCGTGAATAACCGACACGGTGTGATGATCACCGTAGCTCGCCCGCGGCATTCCTCCGCCAAATACACGCATCGCTTCCCTCCTGCAATGTCACAGTAATAATACTACAGCGTGTTTCAACAAAAAACGTGCCAACTCTAAAATGGTATAGCTCAAAATTCTAAGGATCGATTGTGACGAAATTTGGCATATTACCATATTTCTGCATGCAGTTTGAGAGATGACAATATGATAACAAGTAAACCTACATAAAATCTGAAGCACACCAACACTATTCTAGAGTATTTTGAACATTTTTGCCAAATGTCATCAAAATTCATCCTTATAATTTTGAGCAATACCGTTTCAAAGTTGGTGTTTTTTGTGACAGTGTAATAAACCGACTACGGAAAGCATCAGGTAGTTTTTGAGTGATACAGATCATCGTGCAGAAAGAAAACACTTTCTTTCTGTATAACAACATCATATGCACCACCACGACTACCACCACCACTCCTCTACACCACTACTACTTCATACTTGACATGCAGCCTGCACTGCAGGGCACTGACCCCGGACTTCCATAATTGATCATAAAACACGCCCGGTGTGAAGGTACCTTTAAAGTGTACAGAGCATGATGGTGTACTCACGTCTTGGTGGACTTCCAGACAATCTTGCTGATTGACTTGCACGGGAACGGACCTGAAATGCACACACACAACCTCTCTGCGAGTGAGTGAGTAGTTTCTTAACGGCTCATCTACTCACAGGAACTCTGTCGCTCTCAACACAGTAGAGCATGACAACTAAATTACACAGAATGTCAACATCCCACCTTAACAGACCACCGATCCTCACGCCATGACATGCTCACGGACAGCAAGGATATATCAGCGTATAAAATGGACCAGTCTACGACCAGATCTGAACTGTACTGCAGTTCCGTCGACAACAGTTTTGTTTGACTGTTCTTGTAACTACAGCACCCCCTAGTGACAACTTGATTGTAATGTGCTATAGAATATATATGCTTACTTACTTAAAACTCATAAGAGAACCAGTGTGCAATCATCTACCGACTGAACTGCTGTGAAATGTATGCAGAGACTCAGGCAAATCACTTAAACTGCCGATACGAGGCTCGACCAACGGTATGAGGTCGCACGCAACCGACCCTCATCGCATGTGGTCCTTTCTGGAGTTGATCAGGGCTGTGACACGCCCCCTGACCGGGAATGAGAGAGAGAGAGAGAGAGGTAGCATGCCAGCATTGCAAACACCTGAGTTCGGTTTCAGGACTGAAGTGGTAAGCCAGTCTCAGCCATAGTCATGCATCTACATAAACATCTCATGATCTGCTCCTACAGAGCTTGAGATTGTCGTGAGAAAGTTGCAGAGAGGCTGGTTTTTACCGGTAAATGTTGACAGTATGAAACATTTACGTTAATGTGCTGGCTTGCGCCATACAAAAACTATAAATATTCGGCTACATTACTGTCCGTAGACATTGAGCTATGTGTCTCATGTTATGTCGGTGATCTTTCTTTATTGTGTCTTCGACATTATCGTCCGCACACGTCTCAACTAGGTGTCCACAGAGGTGTTACATCTTCACTTGACTGCCTGCCTTGCTGTCAATCAGCTGTACATCAGACGACTGTAGCTGGTGAAGGGGCATTATCTCTCAGTCTCATAACATTACTCATGTCAACCGAATAAGAGGCGTCAATGTTTTCATATGCAAATGTTTCATCAGGACACGTTTCTCGTTTTTCCGTCGTTTACGCTACACTCATAGCAGGCGAAAGTCAATCGGATGCCTAGCACCCATATTAAAATATATTTAGTTACATGTTCCTGTAAGGAAACAAGCAATTCAACAGATACAAAATTCCCATAAAAGAGAATTTGTTTGCATGATTTGTCCCATGCACATAATCAGTGGTATCTACCATAGGGCGTGTTGGCCTGCTCCTTGGGCCGCAGAGAGCTGGCAGTGTTCCAGACAATGTACGACCCGTTGGCATGGCAACTGATAAATTCCCTGCCATCACCGATGAACGTCAGCGACTCCAGTTGCTGAAGCCAAACACAACTGAGTTACCAGTGTATCCAATCACACAACTACAACCAGCAAAGTAAAGTGTAGATTTATATAGGTTGCGTTCATAAACTCAACCCAGATAACCGGAGAGGGTTAAGCTGGATCACTCGGTTACCTACCCGGTTTATGAACGACTGGTTACTTCTGCAATTTTCGGGCCAGCTGATTGGTTACAGTCATTGGCACTGAATATTTAATTATTTATAGTTAAGTTGTTTTTCTGTATGTTTTGCTTAACAACAACGATAAATGTTTGTTGTGATTTTTTGAAACTAAAATCACACTTTCAGTTTAGTTGTTACACACGGTATAGCTCCCATGAAACTTCCGATAATAACGTCGCGTGTGTCTGACTGGCCAATCACAGATCACCGCGTGGCACGCTGTAAAAAAAACTTTTAATTTCCTCTTACGATTGAGATATGAAAGCATTTATGAGGTCATATGTGGAAAAACATTATAAAAATACGTTGCAACAAAAAAAATAATTTTAAAGAATGATTTGATTGCCTTTTGAACAACCGGAAGTTGCCATTCTAACCAAACAATCCTACTAGGCGTTCGTAAACACAGAACCGGAAACGGGTAGATTGATTTCCGGTAGTTTACGAACGGCTGGTTCGTAACCCGGATCAACCAGGTCGAGTTTATGAACACAACCATAGTGTGCCATCACCTAATGACCTCCGATGCACTGATGTGTTAGCATGTCGTCGTCGTTAGCACACAGTCGGTGAGTCATAGTGTCACCCCCGAATGACCACGATTGATGATCTTCTCCACAGATCAGCCGGTGGAGTGTTGTGACGGCCTGGCCTCCAGCCTTGTTCAGGGAGGTGAGTGAGTGTGAGTGAGTAGTTTCTTAACGGCACATCAGTAGAAGATGGTAAAAGAGACTGATATAAAATGCTAAGTAAAAACAACTAGGTCATGACAGACTGACACTGGAGCATTTGGTTGCCTGGCGTGTCTTCAGAGAGCCTGGAAATGTGACCAAAGATAGAATTCCAGCGGCGTATGATAAGATCCGACACTGGGTTGAGACTGGTTAATGCCAAAACTTCTGAGTTTATTACATAGTTCTGTTAGTACGGGACAAAGACGAATGTCTTAATGTGATGCTGAAAACAAGACAGTGACAGAACAGTGTCTTTAAGTAAATCAAGCAGACTTTCACGTGGCGACAGCAGCTCAAACAAACAAACACAATGCAGTAAACTGAAGTTTTTTTAACGCTGCTTTTAGTATTCTTTTATTAGAGTTTTGATGACAACACCACACTAACTGTGAAGCAACCAGTGGTGAGACTACACTGTGTCTCAAAAAAATGCACCAACTTTTTTAGTTGAAACGGTATAGCTAAAAATTATAAGGATCAATTTTGCTGAAATTTGGCAGAAATATTCCAGAGACTCTAGAATAGAGTTTGCATGTTTCATTTTTCACACAGGTTTGTTTTTTTATGAACTTTTCGTCTTTAAAGCCGGACACCGAAAATAACGCAAATTATGGCGCTGTGTCAAGCAAACGTGGCAACTTTGACGCCATTCAGTAAAGAATACAAAATTTTGATCAAAAATCTGTGTGAATGTAAAGGTTATAATGCTTGACAGTTTATAATAATGTTTCCGGATAAACGTTGGACGAAGAACAGCATTAATGGTGAAGTCAAGAAAGTTCGGAACAGTCGTCATGTTAACAGGCAGTTTTGACGCGTAATTGTCGTCACTTTCGGTGATGCGATATCGGACGAATATTACTTAAGTAAAACTGCATTAGCAGTAATTTATTGATTAGTGTATTGTGTTTAAATGTCTGCAGATTATGTGTGCAAATATTATGAGCTTAAGTGCATGATTTAAAAAATTCACCTCGTTAATTTTCACGCGTGCTTATAGCGTCAAAATTGGTGTTATTTTTCGGCGTCTGGTTTGAAAGACGAAAAGCTGATAAAAAAGCAAACTGCAAACCTACATGAAAACTGAAACATGCAAACTCTATTCTAGAGACTTTTGAATATTTCTGCCAAAAATCATCACAATCGATCTCTACAATTCTGAGCTACACCGTTTGAAAGTTGGTGCATTTTTTGAGACACAGTGTAGTACAGACAGCCAGCAGGTGCCGAGTAATAAGTAAGTAAGTGAGAGCGAGTGAAAACCGATATAAACCTGGGCAGCATTGTACATGTGTTCAACGTTGTTTTTCTTGCGGTCCCACAGCACAATCAGTCCTCGGTTGTACCCAATCAACAGCTACAGACAGACACAAATGCAGCGGTCCAATGTAATGCTGTAATAATAAACTAGAAACTAACTGAAAGTCCACGGTAGAGGTGGTAAAAGCTAAAGCAGAGTTAAGTATCCATGAGTCCAAACATCTCACTCAGACCCACTGGCCTGGTGCCTAACAACAACTCTCTTGCAGACATGCCAACTGTTCAAAATGATAGAGGATCAGTCCGAGGCGCCTTGGAGGTGCTGAGTTTGAGGTGCTGAGGGGAGAGGAGTGGGAAGGGCTGTCCCATCCCTAGCCAACTAAGGATCTGGGGTGTGTGTCGTAAGTTCCCCCAGTGGGGTCGAGGGTGGAGACCCGGCTGACCACGTTATAGCGCATGTTGAGCTTGAAAGTCTATTTGGTGACAGGAAATGTGCTGTTTTCGATGGTTTCGTGAAAAACGGGATTTGATGAATCCTGCGTGGGACAGCGGGCCAGAAAGTGGGAGAATTTCGGGGAAGGTTGGCATGTCTGCTTGCTTGGTGTTCTTGATGTTTCTGCCATCAGACCCCGTGAACCTAAAGTAATGGTGATGATACAAACTAGCAGTAAGCAACATCAGCATCACTAGTCAGTGATGCTTCTGACACATCAGAATATCAAGAACAGAGTAGCAAGGATCAGACGACGACGAAGTGAGATGCAAACCTTGTCCGGCTGAGCTGGGTGTTGGATCACAGCCTCGACAGCTCCGGGATTCACGCGGAAGTCATCCGGTGCACTGGACATGCAGACACACACACAACTGCTGCGTACCAGTCAACGCTGACTTCACAAACAGTTGAAACCATGTCACACAGCAGCGCCGGCATCGACAGCTTCAGTAGCCGACTCACAGCGTGACAGACACTAGCACTGTGGAATAAGCAGTTTATTACTGGTCTGTGATTGGCTATTGAAAACCACAAGGTTCGATATACTGCAGCAAAAAGTTTATGGAAAAATTTGGGTGTCTTCGATATCTGTGTCATCTTACACCAGTGCTGAGGCCATCCTTAACATTTGACGGCCCAATGCACAAGTGATATCTAACATTTTCGAACAAGACTTGCACAATAGAGACAGCAAGTATGAACTGCACTCAGAAAACCCCCTAGCAGAGTAGCCTACTTTTTATTAATTATTAACACAGCACCACCACATATATACACTGACGTGCTGACACTGTTTGTAAGATGGTGTTTATTTAATATGCATAGGCGTAAGCCTCAACGATAGCCGCTGTGCAGGGGGAGCATTACGTTGGCCATCCGAGTGCAAGCTGATTTCTGCCGGCCAAAGTCTGCCATGGCTGTCTGCAAGCCAACAAAATGGCCCGCTGGTCTGGGTGTGGCCACAGAAACACACTCCTGTTTGTCAACAAAATGGCTATTGGAGGCATAAGTAGATGAAGATCTGCATGAGCAGAGTTGTTGCAGCAGCGTTACAAGCCACTCTGCAGTGTTCTGTGTCATGTTTCAATTACATTCTCAAGTGGTTAGCTAGTTTAGTTTCTGTTCAGCTGACAACAGCGCTGAATTTTCGCATTGCAAATATACGAATGCAGGTTGGATCACCGATCAACTCACAGACTGAAGAGCCATCAGCCAAAGTACGTGTGTTGAAGCCAGAAGTTGTTACCATTGAACAATGGTAACAACTAGGTAGGTTGAACAATCTCCTCCTCCTCGAGTAACTACAAAGATTCTATAAAGATAAAATCAAGATTATACAAGTTATACTTGAAATACATCATTTTGTTGACGGTGTGGAGGATGCACACGTGAACAGAGCAAAACAGGTATTTGGCCTCGGCCATGGCCTCTCTCTCTTCCCTGGCCTTGTTAAAATCGCTGGCTTATATAATTATGCACTGGATCAGTCATGAGATGTCGTGGTTGTTGCATGGCAAGATAACAAGATGGTGTATCCTGCATGATACAGTGTCGGAAATGTTGGTTTCACGTCTCGTCGGAGTCAAGAGAAATGTCAGCGAATCAGTGTGAGCTAGCCAAGGATCGTCACAGTTTACAACAACACTACGGGTGGTGTTGACCAAGCAGCTCAGAATGTGTCGGTATATCGCATCGGACGAAGAAATGGTACAAATGCAAACGGTCTGACCAACAGAACAAAGAAGTGCACTCGAGCAAACACAAAAACATAGAGCCGAGATTATCAAAAACATGCCGTTGTTCACGGATAAGTTGAATGAATATTCATGACTACACGCACACATCCATTTCCTCTCAATACGTCCCTCAGTTCCAATGACGAATGTGCCCCCAAAAGCCAGGTACTACTTGAACCCCCAGGACCAAGTGACAGCAGAAAAACCAACCCATAATGCAGCTACCGCACGGTGTACTAGAGACAGAGACGTCTGTGACAGGTGCGTGAACATATAACAGATGCCAAGGAACAGGCGTTTCTTGTACCTCTGTTGATAACTGATGGAGATTCAGTGTTGGGTGGTGATAATGTGGTGGTGCCTGGCCTGGCTCAGAGATAATGTGTTGGTCTTGAACAACGTAGTTACTCTACGTCTGGCTTGGTTAGTACTTGGATGGGTGTCCAGGTGAGATGTTGTAAAGAAAATTTTGATCGTTAGCTGTGGTCGTCAGATGGCACTGTATCTGGCTAGTTTCAGTGAATGACCAGCCATACATGCATGAAGTAAATGACTCGAATCATGCATCTGAGTTACGGTCTGCATGGGGACAGAAACTGAACCCCATCCTCGCCCTTCCCCGTGAACACAAAACCCATCCCCACCCCATCCC